>WLWD01000004.1_pt1:0-67500 | contig 2650019 bp, 2637 predicted proteins | sample 6712731 | NCBI WGS metagenome assembly WLWD01 (sample SAMN12718690, study PRJNA576275) | sponge metagenome | isolation source: marine sponge | host: Mycale hentscheli | place: New Zealand: South Island, Marlborough, Capsize Point | collected 2014-11-01
GTCATTATGAAAAGCTTTACGAGGCGGATTTACTAAAGCATAAAGTTGAGGTCGCATGCGCATAATGTTACGTACGTTATTTGTTTTAAGCATACTGCTAATATTGCTGTCTGCATGTACAACGTCTAATATTGATGCTCCTTTGTCCGAAAATCAAAAAGCTGCAGAAATTAATATTCAGCTCGGTGTGCGTTATTTGGCTAAGGGCGAATTTAAGTTGGCAGATGAAAAATTACGTCGCGCACTTAAGCAAGATCCAAGATCAGCCACTGCACACTGGGTATTTGCTTTATTGCAAGAAAGATTGGGCGAGAACGATGAGGCTGAGAAACATTTCCGTAAAGCCATCTCCTTGGACCCGAAAGATTCGAAAGCACATAATAATTATGGGACCTTCTTGTGTAACCAAGATAGAGTTCTTGAGGCAGAAAAAGAATTTCTCAACGCAGTTGAAAATCCTTTATACAGTGAAGCTTCTTCTGCTTACGCTAATGCGGGCACCTGTTTTTTAAAAGTACCTGATAAAGTGAAAGCTGAAGAGTATTTCCAAAAATCCTTAGAAAAAAATGCCTCGCAGCGTTCTGCTTTGTATCAGATGGGTTTGATCTCGTTTGAACGTCAGGAATACGAACAAGCATCATTTTATTTCCAAAAGTATGAAAGTGTAGCGAAGCATAATTCGCAATCTTTGTGGATGGCTTATCAAACCGAAGTAAGTCTCGGTAATCCAGGTAAAGCAGAAAATTATGCGCATCAATTAAAAAGATCATTTCCCGCTTCGCAAGAGGCAAGATTGTTAGCAGAAAGTTATTGGAATGCAGGAAAGAAACAACAATAGCGAAACGCAGATAACAGCTAAAAAAAGCGTGAGCATTGGCGCGCTGTTATCTAATGCGCGTACTGCCATGGCGCTAAGCCAAGCAGATGTCGCGGAGCAGCTAAATTTACCAAAACATATAATCCAAGCAATCGAAGTGGATGATTATGAAAGCCTTCCTGAGTCCACATATATAAGAGGTTACTTGCGTAATTATGCTCGTGTAGTGGGTGTCAATGATGAAGGTTTGGTGAAGCTGTATTTTGATCAACATCATTTCGAACCCGTTGCAGAAGTTAATAGAAAGTCGAAGCAAAGTTATGACCCAGCCATTTTATGGAGTTCGGCGGCTGTGTTTAGCATACTAGTGGGGTTAGTGATTACCTGGTGGTTTGATGCTAATCAAATACCAGAACAAGGCGCTGAGCTTGTTAATAATAAAATCGAAATACATCGGGATAATGCAGAGGGGTCACTACTGGATAAGTCTTTAGCGGGTAATGACCAAGTGTCAGAAGTAAAAGTACCCAAGGAAAGATTTGTTACAGAGGCAAAATCCAAGTCTTCATTTTCTATAAGTGAAGCGGGGCAACGCGTTACCGGCTCGGATGAGGCAGTTACTGCTGACCAGCAGCAAGCGATGGAAGAAGCGTCTAGAAATCCTACTCTTGTTACCTCAATAGACGGCACACCGGTACTGACCGTAACGTATGTGGAAAAAAGCTGGACCGAAATCAGGGATGCTGATTCGAATACCTTAATACAAGGTTTGATTGAACCTGGAGTCGTGAGAAACTTAAGCGGTAAACCACCCTTTGAGATTTTTCTCGGTAATTCGCCCGGTGTAATAATTGAGGTTAATGGATTTTATTTTGATCATTCGCAATACAGCAGAAGCAACCGCACAGCACGATTTCAGGTATCGAACGGCTCACTCAATTAATTTTTCCTCTCCCGCAGAAAGTAATAGTTAAAAATGTCTAAGCGAATCCAATCCATTCGCGGTATGCATGATGTATTGCCGCCAGAAAGCGGTGTGTTACGTGCAATCGAGCATGCAACGCAAAGTGTTTTGCAACAATATGGTTATCAAGAAATACGTATGCCTCTGCTTGAGCAGACAGAGCTTTTTAAACGCTCTTTGGGAGAGGTAACCGATATTGTGGAAAAGGAAATGTATACTTTTGAGGATCGTAACGGCGATAGTTTGACATTGCGTCCTGAAGGTACTGCGAGTTGCGTACGAGCAGGCATCCAACATGGGTTTTTATATGCTCAGCCACAACGACTTTGGTATTGCGGACCGTTTTTCCGTCATGAGCGTCCTCAAAAAGGTCGATATCGTCAATTCCATCAACTTGGTGTAGAAACATTCGGTTTTGTTGGGCCAGATATTGATGCAGAGTTGATCATTTTAAGTGCCCATATGTGGAAGAAAATCAATCTTCCCATGCAGCCAAGATTAGAAATAAATAGTTTGGGTTCATCGCAAGCACGAAAGAAATATCGAGAAATACTTATCGCTTATTTGCAGCAATATGAAACCCAGCTTGATAACGAAGCCAAGCAACGCTTGCACACAAATCCGTTACGTATCTTAGATAGCAAAAATCCTGATTTACAAGAGATTATTCAAAATGCTCCGAGTTTGTTAGAACATTTAGATGCCGAATCAGCAGATCATTTTTTGCAATTACAAAAACGATTGGATGCTGCAAATATTACATACACCATAAATCCTCGTCTTGTGCGTGGTTTAGATTATTACAGCAAAACCGTATTTGAATGGATTGCTGAAGGGTTAGGTGCGCAAGCTACGATTTGTGCTGGAGGCCGATATGATGGTTTAGTGGATCAATTGGGTGGTAAACCATGCCCTGCTGCGGGTTTTGCGATTGGTTTAGAAAGACTGGCCTCATTACTGGAAGGCTCTCAGCAAGCTGATTCATTAGCAAATGCTTCTGATGTGGATGTCTATATGGTGCTCATGGGTGAGGAGGCTGAAATGGCTGGATTACAACTAGCAGACCAACTTCGCACACAGCTACCTATATCTTCTGTGGTAACAAATTGCGGTGGAGGTAGTATAAAATCACAGATGAAGCGAGCCGATAAGTCAAAAGCTAGGCTGGCTTTTATTTTGGGTGAGGATGAGCTGAAAAACCAAAATGTCACGGTGAAATACATGCGTGAAAAGCGTGACCAAGCAACGGTTTCACAGGGTGATGTACTGAATTTTTTAGATAGTTATTTAAATACGCAATAAATTAGGTAAGCAAGAAAATATGGCTGAGTACGAAACAGAAGAACAGCAGGTTGAAGCGCTAAAAGATTGGTGGAAGCAAAATGGTCTAGCAGTTATTGGTGGTGCAGTATTAGGTATTTCTGCGCTCATGGGCTGGCGTGGCTGGAATTGGCATCAAGAAAAGCAGGCGACTGAGGCTTCAGATATTTTCGCTGTAGTGCAAGAAGCGGTTAATAAGAATGATGTGAATGCTTTACAAGAGCAAACTAAAACGTTGCGAGATAATTATGCAGCTACACCTTATGCATCGCTGGCAGTTTTGCATCAAGCAAAAAATTTAACTGAGCAAGGCAATACTGATGCTGCGGAAGAAAGTTTGCGCTGGGTGTTAAATAACAGCAAACAAGAAACTGTGCAGAATGTTGCGCGTTTGCGCTTGGCCCGGCTTTTACTCGCAGACAATAAAGTTGATGAAGCTCAAGCTATGGTAGGTAGCGAAATGTCTGATGCCTATGCGTCATTAGCAAATGAAATTCGTGGCGATATTTTTGTAGCTAAAGGTGAAATTGAGCAAGCTAAAGAAGCTTATGATCAAGCCATGCAATCAGCTAGCGGTGACGGTGTAGAATACTTGCAACTTAAGCGCAATAATTTAGGCAGTTAACTTGGCAATTTCAATCGCGATGCGTAATTGCATCAATCTACTTTTAATAATTGTGATCGCAAGCAGTTTGCAACTTGCGGGTTGCAGCGTATTAAGCAAACCAAAAGAATGGTTTGAAAAAGAAGAAAATCCGAGAGAGCCAGCAAAGCTTGCAAAAATCGAAGCTGAAAAAATTAGTGTGCAACAGGTTTGGCGTAATTCGGTTGGTAATTTAGAAGAGTCTTACAATAAAATACGTCCTTATATTACCGATAATCGTGTGTACCTTAGTGATGCTGAAGGTCGTGTAGAGGCCTGGCAGCGTGAAGATGGTAAGCACTTATGGTCTGTAAATCTTAAAGAAGATATTTCTGGCGGGGTAAATGGTGGCGAAGGAATTGTCGCCATTGGAACGGAAAACGGCGAGGTCGTTGCTTTGGATGCAGATGATGGCAGTGAAAGTTGGCGCACCAAAGTACCGAGTGAAGCAATGTCATTGTCAGAAGCAAGATATGGAGTCATTGCAGTAAGAACGAATGATAATTCTGTGCATGCTTTGGATGTAAGATCTGGCAATATAAGTTGGAGTGCAGGCAAAAGTCGTCCGGCATTAACATTGCGAGGCGCGAGTCAGCCCAAAGTGGTGGGTGATTTAGTGCTAGTGGGTTTCGATGATGGAAAGTTAATGGCCATAAATTTGCGCGATGGCGAACCCGTGTGGGAAGTGCCGGTTTCAATACCAAAAGGACGCTCTGAATTAGAACGTATGTCCGATGTGGATGGTGAATTTGCTTATCTTGATGGTATCGTATTTGCAGCGAGTTTTAATGGCCGAGTAGTCGCTATTGATTTAGACACAGGTAAAACACAATGGACAAAAGATCTCTCATCATATGCAGGTCTGAGTGTAGATCGTGAGCGAGTCTATGTAACCGATGCTGATGATAGCGTTTGGGGCTTAGATATTTCTACAGGCGCAACCTTGTGGCGACAAGATAAATTTTTGTATAGGGAGCTTACTGCTCCACAAGTAATGGGTAACTACATTGTGGTCGGCGATTACGATGGTTACCTGCATTGGCTTTCTAAAGAGGATGGAAAAATTATCGGCCGTGACAATGTCGCGGGAGATAAAATAGAAGTAGCCCCTATCATTATAAATAACCGTGCCTATGTGCTGGCAAATAATGGTTCACTTTCAGTATTGCAATACCGAAAGTAATTCCCCAAGTTTTTTACTAGTTTCTTTTATTCAAATATTTAGTAACCAACGAGTGTATAGATATGAAGCCTGTCATAGCGCTGGTTGGTCGACCTAATGTTGGTAAATCAACCTTATTTAACTATCTAACTAAATCTAATAATGCTTTGGTTGCAGACCAGCCTGGTCTCACGCGTGATCGTATTTATGGCTTAAGCAAGCGTTTCGATAATCGCTATATTGTCATTGATACAGGTGGTATTGCACCACGGGATGAATCACAGGATCAAGACGATATTAATCATGCCATTAGCACACAAGCATGGCATGCCATTGAAGAAGCTGATTTGGTGTGTTTTTTGGTCGATGGTAGAGAAGGCTTGGTTTCTCAAGATCAAGAAGTTTTCAAAAAGTTAAGATCTACAAATAAAAAAGTATTTGTTTTAGTTAACAAAGTAGATTCTGGTGTGGCCAATATGCTTTCCAGTGATTTTTATTCACTAGGCGCAGAACATGTATATGAAACTTCTGCTAGATCAGGGAAAGGTGTACGTGCTTTATTTGCAATAATAGATGAACAATTCCCTGATCGAGAAGAAGAGCCAGAGGAAGACGGTCCTTCAGATGTAATAAAAGTAGCGCTAGTCGGCAGACCCAATGTGGGTAAGTCAACCTTAGCGAATGCTTTGATAGGTGAAGAGCGTTTTGTAACATCTGATGTTCCTGGTACAACACGTGACAGTATCTCCGCTAACATAGAAAAGTTTGGCACCAAGTTTGAGCTTATTGATACAGCTGGTGTACGTCGTCGTAGCAAAGTAAATGATATGGTTGAAAAATTCAGCGTGGTGAAAACCATTCAAGCCATTGAGGATGCCCACGTAGTGATATTAATGCTCGATGGCACCAAAGAATTTGCAGTACAAGATGCGCACTTGGCAGGCATGGTGCTGCAAAGCGGTCGTGCAGTGGTGGTGGCAATCAATAAAACCGATGTCAGTTCTTTTGAAGATCGTAAAGAGATGCAAAAAGGCTTTGACCTAAAGTTACGTTTCTTAGAGTTTGCAGAGAGACAATTTATATCCGCTAAACATAAAGAAGGTATTACAAAACTGATGCGTGCCGCTGCACGAGCGTATAAATCAGCTAATGTGAACGTAAACACCTCTGATTTAAATAGAATGTTAGAAGGTGCTTTAGAAAGTTTTCAGCCACCACTGGTAAGAGGGCGTAGGATAAAACTCAAATATGCTGCACAAGTAAGCAGTTGCCCACCCACCTTTGCTATTCATGGTAATCAAATAGAAAGAATTCCAGCAACCTATAAACGTTATTTGGAAAACTACTTTCGTAAGTCATTGAAACTAGTTGGAACCCCTATTCAACTTCTCTTTAAACAACCAGATAATCCTTATGCAGGTAGGCATAATAAATTAACGCCTCGCCAAGAGCACAGCCGCAAACGCATGATGAAGAAAGTTAAAAAACGATAGAAAGTTTAAATAAAATATAGCTTGTTCCTTTAAAAAATATGACTGAGCACCTAGAAACTGTCATGGTAAAGTTATTAGCACCATTAATAATGCTACTGGCAATAGCAGTTATTTATTTTATCTTTAATAGACAGCAGTCTCTATGGAGCCGAGTACTTGCATCGTCACATTCATTGATCGCAATAGTCGGCATCCTTTACGCGATTATTGCAAGTAGCTACACGAGTCCATCTTCTTTTGCGCCGCATACCGCTATTTTTTCTAATATATTAGTGATTGCGTGTATATTTGGATTTGTTGCAGTATTGTATTTTGAAGGTAACAAGAGCATACATCTATTGTTGCTCCCATTTTTGTTATGCATGGCATACATATGGCATGTTGGTGGAAAGGTGATCACCCATAATTGGGTGTGATTTTGGTGAATTGCCTAAGAGTGTGGATTGGTAAGTTACGTATGTTTATTTAAAAACTATTTGCTAGAATGCATTTCTAGATCTTCCTTTGGATAATGCATGGTTTTAAAAAAAGGCACTCTCTCTGCTCGCGGACTTCATGAGCTATATGCAGAAGATGCAGGCAAAGCCGATAAGCTTTTATGGGGCAGAGAAGCGAATCCGCTTACGCGACGTGGGTTTTTAACCAAAAGTAGTTTGCTTGCCATGAGCGCTGCAGTAGGTGCGGCCATTCCTTTCGCGCATTTAATACCAAGTGGGCTGATTCCAGCTGCATTTGCTGAAGAAGAAACACCTTTTAAAATTGAAGGCAAAGACGGCTTGATTGTATTAAATGATCGGCCCGTTAATGCCGAAACGCCTGCACATTTGCTGGATGATGAGATCACGCCAGCGAAACATATGTTTGTTCGCAACAATGGTATTCCACCTGTTAAAGAAAAAATTGATCCAGCAGCATGGAAATTAGAAATTGCAGGTGAAGCGTGTGAAACACCTGCTTCGTTTACCATAAGTGAACTAAAAGAAAAATTTAAAACTTATACCTATCAATTACAACTTGAATGCGGTGGTAATGGGCGTAGTGAATTTGTGCCTTCTGCAAGTGGTAACCAGTGGACTACGGGTGCAGTCGCCTGTCCAACCTTTACTGGTGTGCGGGTACGTGACGTATTGGAGTCTTGTGGAATTAAAGATAACGCAGTGTATATCGGGTATTACGGAGCCGATACTCATTTAAGTGGTGACCTTGATAAACAGCCGATCTCACGTGGTGTGCCGATTCAAAAAGCCGTTCAAGATGAATCACTCATTGCTTGGGCGATGAATGATGAAGATATTCCATACCTTAATGGTTATCCGTTACGTTTGGTTTGTTCTGGATGGCCCGGTTCAGTATCAGGAAAGTGGTTAACTAGAATTGTTGTACGTGACCAAGTACATGATGGCAAGAAAATGGAAGCACCTTCGTATCGTGTGCCTAAAGTTCCAGTGGCCCCAGGTACGGAAGTGCCGAAAGAAGATATGCAGATTATCGAATCCATGCCGGTTAAATCACTGGTTACTTTTCCAAAATCAGGCATTAGTCATAAACTAGCTAAACCGTTAGCGGTGCGTGGTCATGCTTGGGCAGGGGATTTTCAAGTAGCTAAAGTTGAAGTGTCGAACGACTTTGGCGCTACCTGGAAAATGGTGATGCTTCAAGCTCCAGTAAATAAGTTTGCGTGGCAGCATTGGCGAACAGAAATAACGTTTCCTGAAATCGGTTATTACGAGGTTTGGGCAAAAGCGATTGATCGCGAAGGGCGTTCACAACCGATGGTGGTGCCAGGCTGGAACCCTAAAGGTTATTTAAACAATGCATGTCATCGCATTGCAGTTCAAGTGGTATGAAACTTTTCACTTTTGTTTCGTTACTGATAATTACTTTTGCGCTAAGCATTACTGTACAGGCAGAACAGGTGGATGAATCTACTGGTTTAATCAAAACAGATGGATGGGAAACCGTACGTAATAATTGTATTGCGTGTCATTCAACAAAATTAATTACTCAAAATCACGGTGCTCGAAACCGCTGGTTGGCAATGATTGAATGGATGCAAGCTACTCAAGGTTTGCAGCAATTTGATGCTGATACACAAGAGATAATATTGTCTTATCTGAGTGTACATTACGGCCCTAAAGAAGATGCGAGGCGATCATCATTAGATCCTCTTTTGATGCCGAGTAATCCATATAAAAAAACTTTGCAGCCACAAAATATTACGCCTGAGTTGAAATAATAATCCTATATATTATATGTGCGGAGATTGGAGCTAAGTATGGATTCTGACAAGCAGCACGAATATAAACCACGCAATGTGGAAGATATGAGTGAGCAAATATTTGTTTTTGCTGAAGGGAAAATTAGTGGCTACCTTTCATGTCTTTTAGGTGTGTTGAGTTTTCTTGCCGTGCTTTGCTATCAGTTTCCTAGTTATTTAACCACTACGGATTTACGCGCAGCGTATGATTCTGTATTTTTGCAGAATGTCTTAATGGTTTGCATGTGGGCAGCGCTAATATTTTCTCTCATCACATTTATTTTAGCGAAGCGTAGAAAATTGGGCGCCATTGGTGCAGTGTTTACCTTGGCAGCTTTTGCATTAGGCGGTTACGAGGTTGAAACCGGTGCTGTAGAACCCAACCAGCTTTCACTGGGTTTGGATTGGTTGATTTTAACCTTATTAATGTCGGTTGGAATTTTTACTTTTCTTGAAAAGATTTTTCCTAAATATAAAGAGCAGGCCATCTTAAGGCCTGAATGGACATTAGACTTATTTTATTTTGTATTTAATCACTTGTTGATTGCAGTATTATTGTTAGTCGCTAATTATTTTGTAGTCAATGTATTTGGTTGGGCGGCCAATGCAAATGTGCAGTCGACGATTCAAAGCCTACCTACAGCAGTTCAAGTACTGATTTTAGTGATTGGTGCGGATTTTGTGTTGTATTGGTCACATAGAATCTTCCATGAAACGCCTGCATTATGGAAAATTCATGCCGTGCATCATTCGGTAGAGCATATGGATTGGTTGGCGGGTTCTCGCAACCATATTGTGCAAACCATTGTAGATCGGTCTATCGCTATGGTGCCGTTGTATTTAGTTGGTCCTGATAAAGCGGCGTTAGATATTTATGTAACTTTTGCAGCACTTCAAGCGATCACTGTGCATGCTAATTTAGGCATACCATTTGGTCCGTTGAAGTATCTCATTACCACCCCGCAGTATCATCATTGGCATCACAGTACCGATCGCCCTGCGATCGATACTAACTATGCGGTGCATACCCCTTTATTTGATAAGTTGTTTGGAACCTATCATATGCCAGTGGAGCATTGGCCTGCGGAATATGGAACGACTAAGCGATTACCACGTAGTTTTTTAGGCCAACTTGTTTATCCGTTTAAACGTTAACTTTCATTTCTTTATTTAAGACCAAATTGCGGCAGAATAATTTGTAGATATAAATCTGCAATTTTTTGATGACCATCATTGTTTGGGTGAAAGCCATCTTTTTTGCTGACTAGCATGTCTCCCGGTGCAGCTTTAAAGAAATCTACAATTGGAACTTTGTATTTATTCGCTTGACGAGTAATGACTTGATTGAATGCAGTAACGCGTTCTGCAGTAACACGTCTGTGTGGCTTTTCACGAAAACGTTTTATTTGTGTTAGGTCTGGCAGATTCATAATTACAATAAAAGCGTTACTTTTGCTGCGAAGACGGCTTAGGATGTATTCTAGATCTTCTTCAAAATCACCTTCGTCATCCCCTGCAATGAGATCATTTGCGCCGGTCCAGATGGTAACTAAATCTATTTCTTTGTCACGTTTAAGTGCTGCTTTTGCGGTTTTTTTGATTGCGGGGATGTCGGCTGTCGGTATGCCTAAATTTAACAGGTCAACTTTTCTGCCTCGATCTTCAAATCCATCTTTTATTCTATAGACATAGCCTCTTGTGATTGGGTTTGCTCCAATCCCAAATGCATCGCTCGCGCCTAATGCGACATAGTTAACCGTGGGAAGATTATTTGCAGGGCTTTCTTTAATGTCGTTATCATCTGATGAACTTGCGCATCCTATAACGAATAAAATTATAAGAAGTGAAGTAAATAAAAGTTTAAGTTGTTTCATGATTAACCCACCATTAATAAATTTGCCAAAATTCTATAAGGTAATTATATAGAAATTAGACCCTTTAATGGCTTTGGGTTCACTTCATAGGCGAGAAATATCTTGAGCTAAGATATTTAGGAAATATTTGGTGTTTTTGCTGGGTTGTTTAACGTGTTGTGTTTGATGGAATGCTTATTCAGTTTGTGTTTTAGACATCATGGATTTTGCATTATGCATACGTTTGTAGAGTGGTGCGCACTCAGGAAGTACTGTATCTGTGAATTCCTGTCTGGTCATTTTGTGTTCAGATGCGTATTTTTTAACAAGCTTAATATACATATCGCATATGGCTATTTCGTTTTGATAGTTCTTTTCTTTTCTAGATAGAACGGCTACTTGTTCAAAATATTTTGGCGCTGGCATGATTCCCGTGTCTACTGATTTTTGTATCTCATCTCTGCAACAGTTCACGACAGTATTAATGTCTGCTGTATCGTCTAGCAAACTCTGTGTATCAGTAGGAATGTCTTTTAAAGGAATTACTTTTCTAATGATTGTATTTAACTTATTCGATGCCATCATGTGTTCCTTGTATGATGTAACCATATTCTTATAAATAAGCCCAATCGTGCTTCAAGTCCCGATAAACGGATAATTAAATTGTATGAAGTTCTACTTGTGTCAATGAATTGAAACGGCAGTTGTACTACTTCTTGAGAGAGCGTTATCTTTATGAATTATCGTATCTAACTAAGATTTTGAGATTAAACAATTATAATTGAGTGAGTTAAGGGTGAGTTAGTTGAGTTTATTTACCAAGCGGTAAGCTCCAATTAGGATTCCAAACCCCATGTACATCCCTAGCAAAGAAATGAACAGTAACAAGCCCATTTGAAAGGGGATCATCCCAGTTTTGACCGAGTAATATATTGCTGCCACTAGTGAAACAAATAGAATCATTACAGCGAGCGGGAGTAGTATTTTTTTATTCTTGTTCAATTTAGATGTCAGCTGTCATTTGCGGTTGTGGGATACGTTGGCTTCATTTTACAGATCTCAGTAATACTTATTCAGTTACATTATTTCAATGATCGTTTGGACTATTTTGAAGAAATTTAAGATTTGATGTTCTAGCTGTTATTTATATTCTAACAAAAACAATGAGTTAAAAATTTTCAAAAACCCTAATATGTTGTATATTTAACTATTATGTATATAATGATACATATACATCATAGGAGAATATCATGAGTGCACAGGTACAAAGGCTACCTTCTGAAAATGAAGTGCTGGGTAAAGCCTTGTTGAATAGCAAAGAGCATTTAGGCTTAACCAATACTGAGCTTGGTGAAATTATGGGTAAAGATCGTACTTACTTTACGCGTTTACGTAATCACAGTGTGCTTGAGCCTAATAGCAAAGAAGGTGAATTAGCGTTACATGTTATTCGCATTTACCGGTCTTTATATGCGCTTGAGGGCGGTGATGTTGAGGCAATGGAAGAGTGGTTGAATACTCCTAATAAACATTTGCACGGCATACCCAAAGAGTTGCTTAAAAATATTCAAGGTTTGGTTAATGTAGTTGAATACCTCGATGCGATGCGTGGAAAAGTATAACGACTCGCATGTCACTAACGATTCAACAAGAGAATATTAAACCACTTAGTGAAGTAGTATTTCGTGTAGCAGAGTCTCAGCAAAAGGTAGCGACTAATACACTGGTTGATACTTTGCAGGAGCAACGAATATTGGAAGAATTGCTTGATCGAGTAAAACCTCCTATTCCATACGATTGCCAGCAATACGATTATCTTGTCTACACTCCATTTCGATATCCGCCGTTAAAACATGGGTCTCGTTTTGGTAAAAAAATGCATCCGAGTATTTTTTATGGTTCTAAGAAGCTTGACACTGCATTTGCGGAGCTCGCATATTATCGGTTTGTATACTATGACGGTATGATGGCGTTACCTAAAAAGAAGCAGAAAGTCACACAACATGCTTCTTTTAGTGTTGAGCTGGAAACTCAAAAAGGTGTTGCATTAAATGAGTCGCCATTCAATAAATTAAAACATAAAATAAGTAATCCCAATAGTTATGGTGATTCGCAAAAGATAGGCGAAGAAATGCGAGTAAAAGAGGTTGAGGCATTTACCTATTTCTCTGCTCGTGCTGACGAGGAAGTTAATGTTGGTATATTCAGTTGTAAGGTTATAGCCAGCTATATGCCTAACGCATTACAGCATTGGAGCTGCATAACTAGAGATAGGAGTGTAACGATACGCAGTCTTGATGATAGATGGAGTAGTATAAGCTTTGAGCTTGATCAATTTCTAGTGGATGGAGTATTGCCAGCTCCAGCTGTGTAAATAATAGGAAAAGGTAAGGTTATATGAATAAACTAATTATATTATCGATTGTTTTATTTAGTCTGTTTGCAACTCTGCATGCAGAAGATAACTATTGTTATCAAAAGCCTGATAAATGCGCTGCTGGAGATATTCTTATTCTTGCACTTTCGGAAGATGTGGCTAAATACTGTGATTTCGATAAACAGATTACAGCACTTCGAAGACATACAACTTCTAGTTCCTTTAATAACCAGGAAGTAGTATGTGTAAAAATTGAAACACCTAGAAAAAAATTAAAATAAAAACTAAAATTTGAATGGTATTAATGAGTAAATATTTTTAATAATCTCTAATTTAATAAAAGTCTAAAATTAGTTTGGTCTTTTAATTTTTGATGTTTTTATTGTTACTTCCAGCCTACAGGCTCATAACCTTTGTCTATTAAACAACGCTCTACGATTTCTTTGTAAGCAGTGCTAGGCCCATTATTACGGCGCATGCCTGAAAAAAAGCGCCCCATTCCTCGACTGATGGCTCCTACTGCAGCAGCAGTTCCTGCATTGCCTGTTACCGCACCTGTGGCAGCTCCAGTAGCGGCTCCTTCTGTAGCGCTACCAGCAGTTTCTTTAGCCACTTCACCCGCACCACTTGAGGATGCGCCGCTGTTTTTAGCAAGTTTTGTACATTCATTGATATCTTTGCGAACTTGTTCATTGCCAACTTTTTTAGCTTGTTCGTTAGGGTAAAGAATAGGTTGTGAAGAGGCGCATGCACCTAGTAAAGCCGTAATGCAGATGACAAGTACTGGTAATTTAAATACGTTTATTAATGAAATGTTCATAGCGCTTATTGTGGGCCTAGATTGGATGAATGTAAGACAAGCTTTATAAACAATAGTTACAAATAACTTATCTTTAAGGAATTTTGGCGTCTAGATCTTCTACATTTACGTTGGGATGCATTTGTTTAAACTTAACTAGCTGGCGAGAAGCTTCAGCATAGTCTTTTCGTGCAACCAGTCTTTCGATCATGAGAAGCCAATCTTCAACAGGGATGGGGGCAAATTCATTTTCATTTTGTTTTTCATCAATACCTAGCTCGGCATCCGCAGCCATGCCTGAGCTTGTGTGGGTATCTTCACGGCTCGGCATCGATTTTTCACCCATGGATCTTTGTTGTATTACTTCATTTGGTGCGGCTTCAGAGCTACTGCCTAATGTGCCATTACTTGGTTCATGCATCTGCTTTCCCGCAGCTTGTGGCTTAGTAAGTTTGGGCGCATAACCTTCGGTAGATTTTGGTTTTGGGGTTATCGAGGGCTCGTTATTAATTGTGCTTTGAGTTTGGGTGCGTTCACGATAGGTTTCTAGTTTTTGTTCTGCTTTTTTGTTTGAGATGCGTTCAGTTTGAATTGTATCAATTGGTTGGGATTCTTTTCGCACAGGCTTATCTGTGATTCGTGCATCAGCATCTTGTGAATCCATGTCAGATTCATTCGCGTCTTTTTTGAATGAAGATATATCATCAGCCAATGATTCTTCAGCTTCATAAAGTTGCTCAGGTGCGGGTTGGCTTTTGAGCGCTCTATCTTTTGATTTTGTTGATTTTTGCTCAGTTGGAATTGTGATCTCTGGAATAGGGGGTAATTCTAAATGCTGCGAGTTTTGATCCAACTGCACAAGCAATGCGAATACCACTACAACGCTTGCAGCCATAGATAATGGTACTTTCCAACCACCACCAAAATGACTGCCCACATGACTAGGGCTAGATGAAGACTTATCGGCATTCGCTGCATAATGAATTATTTCGTGATTGAGCTTAGCGGGCGGTGTGTCTTTGGCACCTTCTTTATAAAGTTGCGCAAGTACCTCATCATCTTTTAGGTCGTCTTGTGAATGTGTAGTCATCTTTAGTTCAATATGGCAGCTTTAAGTTTGTTCTTTGCATAACGCAAACGGCTTTTCGCCGTTTCTGTTTTAACTTTAGTAATTTCGGCAATTTCTTGCACACTCATTTCTTGTTCAAAATGTAATATTGCAACCTCTTTTTGATCGGCTGGTAATTCTTCCAAGGCTTGCATTAATAAATTAGCTTTTTGTTTCAAAGTAAACTCATCTTCTGGCAAGGCTAATGGTGTTGGGCTATTCATAAATTCTTCAGTTATTTCTGCATCTTCAAATTCAATGGTTTGTGAAGGTTTTGCTTTACGATAAAAGTCTACTAATGTGTTATGCGCAATGGTAAATAAATAGGTCTTAAATTTCGCCTTGGGCGTATAACGTGCAGTGCTATTAATCAATTTAATCCACACCTCCTGGTATAGTTCTTCAGACTGTTGACGATCGCTGCAATGCTTAAGAAAATATCGATACAACACATCCTTATACTTGCGGTATAAGGTCTCAAAGGCTGCTTGCTCACCTTGCTGGTACTCCAGCATGAGACTTTCGTCGCTAATCTCCGTTTGCTCCATAGTTGGCAGCGTAGCTACGCACCACTATCAACGCAATAGCATATGCTTACCTATATAAACGAAATAGATGCTTAAAAGGGTTGATAAATATATACCGTTGGTCTTATGACCCTAAACAGATAACTCTCGGCAGATAACCTTGATAGGATTCAGTATGGCTAAAAATAAGGTATGTGGCCCTAAGGTTTCTGGGCGTTTGCAGAATGTGAACGCGTTTCATGTTATGAGCTTGATGGCTGAAGCCAAACAGCTTGCTGCACAAGGTCATCAGGTAATCCATATGGAAATGGGTGAGCCTGATTTTTCTACTCCTCAACCGATAATTGAGGCTGGAGTTGCAGCATTACGATCCGGTATCACGCACTACACGCCTACATTAGGGTTACCTGCTTTGCGTGAGGCGATTGCTAACTTTTATATAACAGAATACCGAGTAACGGTTGATCCAGAACAGATAGTGATTACACCGGGTTCAGCTACCGCGTTGCAATTAGTTTTAAATCTGATGGTATCGGATGGAGATGCAGTAGTAATTCCAGATCCAGCTTATCCAAGCACTCATAATCTAGTGCGTTTATTAGGCGGCACAGTGTTGCAGGTTGCCGTGAATGAGGATTCATTTTGGCAGCTGACGGTGGAGTTGCTTGAAGAGCATTGGAATGACGCTATAAATGCAGTGTTGTTAGCAAGCCCTTCAAACCCTACCGGGACAATTCTTGAAGACGTTCAATTACAAAAAATCGCAGACTTTTGTGAATCAAAAGGTGTGTTTTTACTGGTAGATGAAATTTATCACGGTTTAGTTTATGGACAAGCCCCAAAAACTGCGGTGGATTTGAATGACAACACTTTTGTCATCAATAGTTTCTCCAAATTTTATGGTATGACAGGATGGCGAGTGGGCTGGATTGTTTCACCTAAAGCGTATTTGCAAGATTTAAATAAACTTGCGCAACATACATTTTTAGCAGCCCCTACACCCGGGCAGTATGGCGCATTAGCTGCATTTGATGATGATACGAAAAAAATTCTTGTCGAAAGGCGCGATGAATTTAAAGCGCGGCGCGATTACTTGTATGAAGCATTAACAGATCTGGGATTTAAGATGCGCGTAAAGCCGCAGGGCGCATTTTATATCTATGCCGATTGCTCTGAATTTTGTGAAGATAGTTATGAGTTTGCTTGTAATATTTTGCGCGATAAACACGTGGCTTTTACGCCAGGGATAGATTTTGGTTTGGAGGGCGCTAAACAACATGTGCGTTTTGCATACACTACAAATATAGAGAATTTAAAAATTGGCGTGGCGCGTTTAGCTGAGTTAAAGAGTAAGGCTTAAATAAAGGTTAATCTATGAAATGTGCAATACGTAATTTTATATTATTTGGATTCTTTTCATTAACAATTTCCTGCGGCGGTGAAGATGTTGTTATTAAAATCTCAGATGAAGAAATAGTTACTGGGTTGATGAATAATGCGCCTATGGATAATGCACGTATGCATGATTTATTGCAGCGAGTTGATCCAGAGCTGGAAGGAGAATTAGGTTCGTGGATAATTGCTCACGAAGCAGTTAAAGCGCAAATTATTACTGATGAAAAAGCCGATCGTATGCGTGTTATTGTGCCTATTGTTAAGGTTGAAGATATTGAAGAGGGCGAGCTGCTACGTTTAATGCAGGCAAATTTTGATTCCGCTTTAGATGCGCGTTATAGCATTGCGAATGGGGTTATTTGGAGTGCGTTTATTCATCCGCTTTCAGTTTTATCCGACGAAGAATTTATATCAGGTTTAGCACAAGCAATGACTGCTGCTGCAACCTTTGGATCTACATATAGCTCAGGTGCATTAATCTTTAGGGGTGGAGATAGTGGCGGTCAACAACGAGATTATTATGAAAGTATTATTGAAAAAGGCTTGGCTATATAATTTAAAATGTCTACTAACGGACCAAAGTGGACATTCGCTTATTATTCAAATGACTTTGAATTCTATGCAACATCGTCATGAATTGAAATATTAACTAACCAAATGATCAAACTACAAAAAGAAATTAAGTCCACTTTTGGAGCGAAACACACACCTAATACAAGCCAATTGGTTACTGTGGATGGTTTTGATGACCTTGAGAAAGAAGGCGCAGTAAAGTTTTTCTCAGGGAAGTCCTTGGGGGATGTATTAGAACATCTTCAATCACGTAAGGCCGATATGATTGCCGGTGCTGACTACCAGTTGGAAGAATGGTCAGTACTAAAGCCGAGTGCTCGGTATTATTATTTGCAAGCTTATCTTGAGTTTTTGCTTGAAACACAATCTGAAAATGATCCCGATGGAGGATATATCTCAGATCTTTTTCATCAGCTATATCAAACAGTTTATATGTATGGGGCTGAGGCCTATAGTGATGAGCAAAAAGTACTGCTTCGAAAAATAGCAGCATTTGCTTTAGAAACAATCAAAAGTCACAAGGGGATAGAAGATTGGAGCGATGACATTATTGATAATATCAATACCTTTCTATTAGAACTTGAGAAAAATGACTAACAAATAATCCTGCGGACATTCGTAATTATTTAAATATGATTAAATTTATAAAAGAATTTTTAAAAGTAATTCGTAATCCTCCAGACCCGAACTGGCATATAGAGAATGAAGCCAAGCCAAGCAAGAAATTTCCACTTGGTGGATTTTGGAAGAAATCAAAAAATCGTGACCATGGGATTGCAATAGGGCCGTCTGATAATGGTAAATATTTTGTTACATTTTGTGGGCCAGGTGGGTGTTTTGAGAAGGGCACTTATCGACCTAATACATCTATTTATGGCGACTCTAGTTATCGCGTCATTGATGAAAATACTATTGAGGTAAAAGATAAAAAGGGGAAATTTAGTAAGTATGAAAGAGTGAAGTCACGCGAAATTTGATAAACATCAAAATGTCCGTTATTGGCCGAAAGCAGACATAAACTAAACCACTGAAGGGGATTTCAGGTTGGATTCAATTAAAAACACATTCAAAATGACTGCTAACGACCCAAAGCGGACATTAATTAGAAGTTAGAATTGAAGGCATCGTCCAGGATGCGCATCTTATTTGTGCATTCCTGTGCTCACTAATTGTTCGCTAGTGGGCATAAATTGAACCATTAAAGTGGGCGTCTGATTGGATTCAATGTCAAAGAATACTAAATATCTGTTAGTGGCTCTAAGTTGATATTAAAAACTTACGCTGTCAAAAGTAATTACTTAAAATACTTAAAAAACTTCTTTAAGTTATGAGGCTTAAGTGTTGTTTAATTCTTAAACTATAAAACTAGTTTATTAGCAATATACTTGGGAGATAGTGTGTTCGATTTACCTTTGCGTTTGATTGACAAAAAATGTGAATGCCTCCACAGTTATTGCGGGCGGGGCTGATAAGTGCTTATTCATAACGTTGTTGCCAATAAAATATTCTTAACTTAAGAAGTTTTAATCTCTCGTGGATTCTTGGTTGTTATTTTAGCGCAGTAATTTCTTAAACCGATAAGAGCTTTGTGGTCTGCTTTAAGGAGAGAGTAACAATTTAGATTATTAAAATATGATTCATAAAGTACTCGTAGTAGATGATTCTGTTCTTGAATTAGAAAATTTGAAAAAGATAATTTCAAATGAAGGTTATCAAGTAATTTCTGCTGTTTCTGGTAAAGAGGCAGTTGAAAAGGCTAAAAGTATGCAGCCTGATTTGATTTTTATGGATGTAATCATGGATGACCAAGATGGATTTCAGGCATGTCGTGAAATTACTGCTGATAGATTAACTAAAGACATACCAGTGATATTTGTTACTGGGAAAAGTCAAAAAGTTGATCGGGTTTGGGCTGGACTTCAGGGTGGCAAGGCATTAATTGCAAAACCCTATACCCCTGACCAAATAATATCGCAAATTAATAGATATTCTTGATGGAAAAAAACACCCACCTATCTGATAAACCTGTTGATAGTGTTGCAGTTGAAAAATCTGCTCGCGTGGCATGGGTAGATAAGCATGCTGAATTAATTGCAAAACTTGAAGCAGAGTATCAACTGCCCTTACAGGCACAAAATAAATTATCTGAAACCCGCTACCATGAATTCAGTGTTGGTGATTTAAATATTCTAATTTCTGACCAATATTCTCCTGAAATTTTAGAAGATAATGTTGTTTATCCAATGCTTCTTACGCCGGATTGGGTAATAGGCACCTGTAATGTTCGAGGAGAAATTGTACCAATATTTGATTTGGAAAAAATCATATATCCTGAAATCAGAGTAGCCAAGCCCGCGAACTTTAAAACTCTAATTTTGCATGATGGGCAGCATACAATAGGTTTGCCGCTGTTTAAATTGCCTGAACTAATACATCTTGAGAAAGAAGACCGTATAAGTAATTACTCTAAGTTTCCGGTGTTGATAAAGCCTTATGTAAAGGTGGTTTATAAAAGAGAACATAAAATTAGGATTCTTGTTGATTTTTCTTCTTTTTTTGCATTTCTAAAAACTAGCTATATCCAATCTTAATTGCTAAAAAAGGTTTATACATATGCTTAATTTAAATAATATTTTAGACATAAAAATTACTAAAAAACTGACAATTTTATTTATAACTGTGACATTAGGTTTTGCTGCAATTGCGTTAACGTATTGGATGGTGATAAAAAATGAGCGTGAAGCTACTGAAAGATCTAATCTATTTATAAAATATGGGCAACTTGTTAGTAATGCACAAAAAAATTATTTCAAAGTTAGACGATATGAAAAAGATTTTCTTTTAAGCATTTCGGCATCAACTGGCCAGACATATAACAACACACCACTTGATGAGCATGCAAAATATGTTTATTTGTTGGAGCAAAACATGGAGCAGCTTCGTGCTTTGAGTGATTCAGAAGGTTTTAAATTATCTGAAAAAGTAATTATAAATGAGGTCGAGCTGCCTGCAGATTATCAGTCTGAATTAGTTACGCAAGCTTCTGCTGTTGTTGAAAACTATAAATCTTCTTTTGCGGACATTGTGAAATTTAATCAAGTGGTTGGTTTTACAGATGAGGAAGGCCTCAGGAAAAAAGCAAATAGTTTGCTAAGCGTTATTGAAAGAGGGGTGGGAAGTGCATACGCAAATAACGTGCAATCCATTTTGGCTAAGATTAGATCGAATGAGAAGCACATCTTACAATCAATAGATTTAACTGAATCATTTGAGGAATTAAAGCGTCAGCTTCAAGTACTTCAAGTTCAATTGGAGAATCCTGAGAATATTTTAGAATTGGGCAACCCTAATTTGGGTACATACATGAGCGAATATGTAGGCACTATAAATGAAATTGTCGCAAACAAAAGAAACGCAAACGAATATACTGAGCTGTTTGATTTCATGCTTGGGCCAATCTTTGATGAGATGGGGCAATCTTCATCATTGAGTATTATTCAAAATCAAACTACACAAAAAAGTAAAACTAATACAATTGCAGGATTAGTAGCTGTTTCATTAATTGCTATAGCGTCGCTTATTTCATTTCTACTGTATTTGTTTGGCTATACGATTACTAAACCCATTAATAAATTGGTGGATACGATACATGAGGTCAATCAAGGTAATTTGCAAGCAAGAACTAATCTTGTACGTAAAGATGAGTTAGGTGAGTTGTCTACTGCATTTGATCGATTGCTAGATGAGAAGGTCACTCAACTTTCACTTTCAGAAAAAAATAATAATGAGTTAAATGAGTCTATAATTTCGTTATTAAACTCGGTAGCACAGCTCAGCAAGAAGGACTTTACTGTAAAAGCACCTGTATTTGAGGATGTAACAGGTGCGCTTGGCGATTCATTAAATTTTCTAACAAAAGAGACTGCTACAGCACTTAGTGATGTAAAAGAAATATCAGTTCGTGTTGTTGTTGAATCTAATCGAGTGCAAAGACAAGCTAAATTAGTTATGGCTGTTGCAGAGAAGGAGCGTCATCAGGTTGAAAGTATTATGGGTGAGTTGAATAAGTCATCTAATGAAATGGTCAAGATGTCAACGCATGCGACTGATGTAAACAAGAAGGCCGAATATGCATTAAGAAATACACATTCAGCGTTAGAAACTGTTGATCGTTCAGTTGCAGGAATTAATGGTATTCGTGAAACCATTAGGCAAACAGAAAAGAGAATTAAAAGATTAGGGGAACGCTCGCAAGAAATTACTGGAATAGTGAATTTAATGAATAGCATTGCAGAGCGAACACATATACTCGCATTGAATGCCAGCATGCATGCAGCTTCTTCTGGCGAAAAGGGGCGTGGCTTTTCGGTTGTGGCTGAAGAGGTTCAACGATTAGCAGAGAGTGCAAGAGATGCGACTACAGAGATTGAATCATTGGTAAACAATATACGTATTGAGACAAAAGATGCGGTTGCAGCGATGAATACTGCCATTACTCAGGTCGCAGATGGAACTTCACTAGCTGAAAAAGCAGGTTCTGCTATGAGGGCGACTCAAAACTCAACCCAGGATTTGGTTCAAGCTGTGAATGCAATAACTAAAAGTTCAAAAATGCAGGCACATACAAATCTTCAGCTGGTAGAAGATGCAAATGAGATCTTAGAAAGTACTCGTAAGACGGATCAGCATTTGCACCAACAAATGACGACAACAAATAATCTAGTTAGATATTCAAATATGTTGCTCACTACGGTTGGTATTTTTAAATTGCCAGTTGTAGAGCATGAAGACAAATTAGCGAACATTTCAGTTGAAAAAATCCAGAATAAAAAAACAAATATAGGTGTTACCTCTGCTGAAGACGTTAATTTGTACCCAGCAGCAAGAGTGAAACCAAAACGCTTGAAAACGCGTAAAACATATATATAAAAATACTTTTATTATTTTGTATGGAAAAGGATAGAGAGAAAATTGAATGTTTAAATAAACATTCGCCTCAGCAGCAAGAACTAATTGACATAATAAATTCTGAGCTTGCAGAATTTATAATAACTCAAATCGAACTGGTATCTAATCTTTCAGAGCACGTCTTTAAATCAGTAAAACTACAACAAGTATTGGATGCACAAATTGAATATACTAGTCGTATTGATTCTGTTGCAGAAATAATTGGGCTGCACGGCCTGCGCCTATTTTGTTTGCATATTCAAAAAAACTTTGAATTGATGCTATCGAAAAAGATAGACCAGAAAAGTATTATTGATTCTCAGATTTTATACTGGCCCGAGGTAGTACAAAGTTACTTGCAAGCCCCGAGCGATCCAGACTATATACAAGAAGTGTTAGTTTATTTGAATCATGAAGGGTTTCCAATTGCACTAGCCGAGCAGGAAAATATCAGAATTGAAGAGCAGTTCTATAATTCTTCCATTCAAGTCGATAGCAATGAACGTATACAGAAAGCTACCCCATGGCTTGTGAGTTTGGATGTGTCTGAGGATATTGATACAGGAATTATCGATAATTTAATGCTTGATTTGCCAAAACAAACAGAAAGATTGTCAGCTACTGTTCGATCTTTATGTGGCGATGATTTTGTGAATCAGCTAAAAATTGCTGCAAAAATTACACATACTTTAAAAGGAACGGGAAACACGGTAGGAATACAAGGAATTGCTAATCTTACACATTACATGGAGGATATTTTTGAAGTATTGCTAAAAGCGAAAAAGAAGCCATCTAATTCACTTTGCGAAACACTCAAGAATACAACTGAATGTTTAGAAGAGATGTCCGAGTATTTGGAGGGCTTGGGGTCTAAGCCCGAGCAGTCTGTAACAGTTTTCCAAGAGTTACTTAATTGGGCAAATAGTATCAATATTCATGGTTTGACAGATCGAATTGAGTTAAAAGACGATCCTGTAAATTCAACTGATGAAACCTTGGCGAGCTTAGATTCTTCAAAACAGATAGAAAGATCAGATGAAATTTCTTCAGATCTTCCATTACGCGTATCTGCTAAACTGGTAGATGACTTATTAAACAGTACAGGCGAAAGTATAATAACAGGTGAGCAGATAGCAGAGCTTGTTTTAATACTAAAGTCTACTATTCAAAATTTAGTCAATAACAATAAAAAAGTTAAATTACGTGCGCATGAGATTGAGAATTTAATTGAACTTCGAGGAGTATCGGATCGTTTAGAAAATCAACATGTAAATACAGATTTTGATCCGCTTGAATTGGATCAGTTTGATGAGTTACATGCATCTGCTAATCATTTAGTAGAATCCACTGAGGATTCATTTGAATTTTCAAATGAAATTCAAAACACATTACATTTACTTGAGAAGCATTCTGTAAACCAAGTACGAATATTGCAAGAAAGCCAAGATGCAGTATTGCGTATTAGGATGGTGCCTGTGCAAAGCATTGTCCCTCGTCTGCAGCGCGCGGTTAAACAAGTATGTAAATCATCGAATAAGATGGCAGAGCTAAACATTACGGGTGAAGACACGCTTGTAGACAGTGAATTCATTCATCAGTTAGCAGATCCTATTATGCATATTCTTCGTAATGCTATTGATCATGGGATTGAGACGCCTGAAAAACGATTAGAGCAAGGAAAGGATGCTCAAGGTGACATACATTTAAGTTTTAATATGCAAGGCAATACAATTCACGTGGCGTGTCAAGATGATGGTAGTGGTCTAGATTTAAATCGCATAAAAGCCAAGGCAATAGAAAATAATTTATTAAATGAAAACGAAGAATTTAATAATGAAAATGCGATTCGCATGATTCTTCGTCATGGTTTTTCTACAAAAGATAAGGTTTCTCAATTATCAGGTCGCGGTGTGGGCTTGGCAGCTGTGCATGCGAAAATAACCGAAATGAAAGGCGCAATAAGTATTGATACGAATGAGTTAAATGGTATCAATGTAGAAATTTCGATACCTACAAACTTAAATTCTGTACACGCACTGCTAGTAAACTGTGATGACTCAAAATTGGCCATTTCTAATCGAGGTGTTGATGAAATACTTTATGCAGGTGCTGGAAATATTGTTTCGGTGTCAGGCCAATACTATTTTGAATATATGCAGCAACGATACCCAGTATTTGATCTACGGTTTATGCTTGAAAAAACAGAAAATAATAAACCATTAAATAATAAAGTTACTTTGCTAGTAAATGACAGTGTTGGTAATAAATATGCAATAACAATTGATAAAATATATGAAACGCGCGATATCTTAACTAAACCAATTAGTGAGTTAATACCAAATATTTGGGGATTGCTTGGTGCCACTATTTTAGGTGACGGTACAATCACAACAGTAATTGATATTGTTGAATTACTTAAACATACAAGATCGCTAGAAAATAAAAATATTCATAGATTGCACGCTAAAGAAAAAGAAATTCATCGTCCATATGCGCTAGTAGTAGAGGATTCAATAAGTTCACGCAAATCTCTTGCACAGTTTATGCAAGGCCTTGGTTTCACTGTAAATACGGCAAAAGATGGTTTGGATGCACTTAATCAAATCCAGAAACAACGGCCCTCAATTGTGCTAACTGATTTGAATATGCCACGTATGAATGGTTTAGAGTTTACAGCTCATCTTCGATCAAATGAAGATACGGCATTTACACCTATAATCATGGTTACATCAAAATCGTCAGTCAAACACAAAAAAGAAGCAGAGCGTTTGGGGATTACTTCATACGTTACTAAGCCTTATGATGATGAAGAACTGCTTGAAATTATCAACTCACTAAAACTGATTGATCATGTAATCGCATAGAAATGTCAGTCAAAATATTATCCTTAAGATTATAGAGTTATTATTGTTTGATATATTTCTAAAAAACTACACATCACATATACATATTGTTAAGCTATTAGCAGTAATACAATGACACCTAAATGACTGAAGTTCAGGATTTAACATTTGAGATTGAAGCCGAAAATGACCCATCATTTGCGGTGAATTCCTTTAGCTTGGATATACCAGGTTATGAGGTGGTAGGGCTTTGTGGTAGCGGGGCAACTGCAGAGGTTTATGTCGCCATTCAAAATTCTTTAAGTCGTCAAGTTGCTTTAAAAGTGATGCACTCGCACTTAATTTATGATGAGATTTGCGTTAGTCACTTTCTACATGAGGGGCGCATTAATGCAAATTTATCTCATGCTAATATAGTGCCTATCCATAATGTTGGAGAGGTTGATGGTTGTCATTATATCGCCATGGAATATATGCCTTGGGGTAATTTGCGTAGACATCTAAAAGAACCTCACACTCTAGAATGGGTAATTAGTGTCGTAATACAAATAGCCGATGCACTTGCGTATTCGCATGAGCATGGTTTCATTCACCGAGACATCAAGCCTGAAAATATCCTTTTTAGAGATAACGATTCTGTAGTTCTCTCGGATTTTGGTATAGCCGATGACCTTGAACATCGTACTGCAATAAAATCAAAGTCTACTCAAGCAACACCTAGGTATATGAGCCCTGATCTTCTGCGATCAAACCCGATTGGTCCGAGTTCTGATATATATTCTTTAGGGACTGTATTGTTTGAAATGCTTGCAGGTCGCCCTCCTTATGACAGCGGCACTAAACCTTATACTCGAAAAGATATAGTAGCGGTTCAATTCGCTCATTTACGTGACCCTATACCTGAGTTACCCCATGAACTTCAGCATCTTCAGCCCATTATTAATAAGATGTTAGCTAAACATCCAAAAGATCGTTTTTATAAGGCTAGTGATGTAGCAGAAGCTCTTTCATCTATTTAAATAAAAACATTTCTAAATACAGATAATCTCGGTCAGGGTCTTCGAGGATATACACTAAAATAACGATTTAACTGAGCACATAGCCCATATGCTATTCAGCTAAGTTCTAAAGTAGAATGTTGGTATAAAGACGAGGCTTTTTCGCAAAGTTCTTTGCGCAGTTCTTCCTCATATGCGCCTTCGAAGCGGGGTAGTTTTGAAATCGTTGCAATGAGATGCCATAAACCATTTGGTTGACTCATGAAATAAGAAACCATTTTATTGGCTTGTCTTCTGGCTCTGGCTAAGAGTAGTTCGTCTTGCATTGCCATTCTCCTTAAGTTCCATTTTGAACGACAACTCTTATATTGCATGTTTTCAATATTAAAGAATCATCGCGTATTGATTAAAGGCATTAATCTCCTTAATTAAAGGTTCAATAATAAAAATTACAAGAGCAATTGCATGGTTAGTTAGAGTGATAAATATTAACTAAGTTCCACTATAAGTATTGTTAATAAGCGAGCATAAAAGAATATTTGTGTGCTCGGTATGCTATGAAAATTATTTGGTTTTGTTTTCTATTGCGGGAGCGTGCTGTTTTAAATGTTTTGACCAAAGTGAAGTGGCTGCTGCTACACCCACTGGCATCGCGAAAAAATTAAGTCCTGGAATTATAGTCATTACCATTAAAGCAATGCCCATTCCCAAACACAGAAATCGATTATGTTTGATTATGGTTAATTGTTGTTTGAAAGTTAAATTTCGATTTCCCATGGGATAGTCTAAATACTCAATTGCAAACATCCATGCCGCAAATAAAAACCAAATAAACGGGGCAAAAAAATTGATTCCAGGAATGAGAAATAGCAACAGTAAGGGGATAGCGCGTATGGCTATGTAAAAGAGTTTGCGAAACTCATTGCTGATACCAATTCGAGCACCTCGCAATAAACTAAGATAGCCTTCATTGCTACTGTCATTCAAATCCAATTTCTCATTGCTGAGTTTTTGCTCAATTTTTTCCGAAAGCACACCATTAAAGGGTGCTCCAAATACGTTGGCTACAATGGTGAAGGCAAAAAATACGACTAATAAACAGGCAATAAAAAATAAAGGCCAGATGAGAAATTCTAACCAATCTAACCAACTGGGTAAAAATTGCTCTAATAAGCTGTCAAATTTAATATACAAGTACCAAATTGCTCCAATAAATATAATAAAATTTATGAGCACTGGTATCACTACGTAGCGTTTTACGCCACGTAATTTGATCAATTTAAAACCATCTCGTACGTGAGAAGCTCCTTTAAGTATTTGGGAAATCATTCCAACAGCTCTTTAGTTATCGGTTGTTTGTCTGCAGTTGTTAATGTGAACTAGGAAGTTCGACAGGTGATGCAGGATGCCAATCTTGCTTACGATGTTCGACGATTACGTGCGTGTACATACCTCCGCGCACATTAAAATCGGCAACAATTCGCATAAATCGGGGCTTTAGCAATGTCGCAATATCGCTTAGAATTTCATTAGTTATTGCTTCGTGAAATACACCTTTGTCTCTAAATGATGACATGTACAATTTGAGCGCTTTTAACTCAACGCATAGGTTGTCGGGCACATATTCAATTAAAAATTTAGCGAAGTCAGGTTGTCCAGTAAGTGGGCACAAACAAGTAAACTCAGGAATTCGAATTTGTATGGTGTAATCAGTTTCTGTTTGCGGATTTTCAAATGTATCTAAATGTTGGGTATGGAAATTCGTCATTTGTAAATTGGTCTCATTCTTATAATGTATACATTCTAGCGAAATAATTGGCGAAATAATTAATGCGTCTCACATCTATTAAAATGGCCGGGTTTAAGTCTTTCGTAGACCCGACAACTCTGGATTTCCCTACATCAATGGTTGGTATCGTGGGCCCAAACGGCTGCGGTAAATCTAACATTATTGACGCAGTGCGTTGGGTGATGGGCGAAAGTTCTAAACATATCCGTGGCGATACCATGGAAGATGTCATCTTTAATGGTTCTTCTACACGTAAACCAATAGGTCAAGCTTCCATTGAATTGGTGTTTGATAATAGTGACGGCAAGTTGGGTGGGGAGTATTCATCGTTTGCTGAAATTGCAGTACGCAGGCAAGCCACTCGTGATGGTATATCTAAGTATTTCTTAAATGGCACGAAGTGCAGACGTAAAGATATTGTACAGCTGTTTTTAGGTACAGGTTTAGGCCCGAAAAGTTACGCGATTATCGAGCAGGGCATGATCTCAAGACTGATTGATGCCAAACCTGAAGAATTACGTGTATATCTTGAAGAAGCTGCAGGTATTTCTAAATATAAAGAACGTCGTCGTGAAACTGAAACGCGAATTCGTCACACACGTGAAAATTTAGATCGTTTGAATGATGTAATTGAAGAAATTACCAAACGTATTGAGCATTTGCAAAGACAAGCGAAAGCGGCAGAACGTTATAAAGAACTAAAAGCAGAAGAACGTAAAGCAAAAACAGAGTTATTAGCATTGCGTTGGCAGGCGCATCAGGATGAAGTGCAGGAACGTAAGAATGCAATGGAGCATAAAGAGACTGAAAGTCAAAAAGTGGTTGCGGATATTCGTGGGATTGAAGCTGAAATTGAAAAATTACGCGAGCAACATGCTGATGAAACTGGAAAGTTTAATGAGGTTCAAGGGAATTATTACAAGCTAGGTGGGGAAATTTCACGTGTTGAGCAGTCGATTAGCCATGTGAAAGAATTGAACAGTCGTTATGATGAAGAGCTGAAACAAGTGCAAGATGCTTGGGCGCAATCGGAAAAGGGTTTGATTGATGAGCAAACTAAGTTTACTGATTTAGAAAATAAGATTGCTGAAGTTGAGCCAAAACTAAATGCTGCGCGTGAAGAGTTAGATACTAACTCAGAAAAGCTTGGTGAAGCAGAATCTAAGATGGCGAAATGGCAAGATGCTTGGGAAACATTGAGTGTGAAGATTGCTGAGCCAGCACAAATTATAGAGATAGAGGCATCCCGAATCGAGTACCTTGAAAACCATCTTGAACAATTGGCGGAACGCAAAGATAAACTGCTCGAGGACTTACATCGATTTAGCCAGCATAAATCATCCAAACAGTCTGAGGATTTCGTTTCACGTGTAAATGAAACCAGCACTGCGCTACAAGCGATTTCTCCTAAGATTATAGAGTTATCAAAAAGTATTAGTGCGGGTCGTGATACAAGTCAAACACTCGGCGTACAGCTAGAGAAAGCGCGGGAACATCTGCAAACAAAACAAACTGAATTATCATCTTTGCAGGCATTGCAACGGGTGGTGCTGGGTGAAGAAGGTAAGGATGTAAGTCGATGGTTAGATCAGCATGGTTTAAGTGATGCGCCAAGACTGATGGATAGAATGAAAACTGAGGCAGGCTGGGAGGCCGCAGTTGAAACGGTACTGGGTGATTATCTGGAAGCAGTTTGTGTGGACGAGCTCTCACAAATAGCGAGCTCAGTGAAAGATATAAAGACCGGCCGAATGATGGTGTTGAGTCAAAGCACATCAAAATCTTCTCAGCCAGATCAAGCATTAGGTGGAACTTTGGTTTCTAAGGTTAAAGCGCCTGTGGACTTGACCGATAAGCTCGGAAATATTTTTGTTGCTAAGGATGTTCAAAGCGCATTACAAAAAAGTGGTTCATTAGAAGCTGGCCAATCGGTTATTACAAAAGATGGAGTTTGGTTAGGGGCGGGTTGGCTGCGTGTTTCAAGAATAGCTGCAAATAAAGGTAATGTTTTACAACGTAAAAATGAAATTCTGAGTCTTGAAAAAGAAGTTCAAGCTCAGCAAGATGCCATTATAAAAATGGTTTCAGATCTAGAAGTCTGTCAGCGCGAGTTATACAAGAACGAAAAGCAGCGCGATACAGTACAGGCAAGTTTGTCGAATGCTCAAAAAGTACATGCGCAAGCTGAAGCGGAAATGTCGGGTTGGGAAAGTGAAAAAGAGCATGTTGGGCGACAAGAAGAACAGTTGCGAGATTACTTGGATGATGTAAATCGTCAATTTAAGCAATCTGAAGAAGAGTTAGAGGATTCACGCTCATCTAAGCAGCAAGCTGATTCTGTACTTGAGGGGCTTGATATTGAGCGCAAGAGTTTACTAGAGCAGCGTGACAGTGCCGCGTTCCATTTGGATGGTGTGCGTAGTGAAGAGGTTGAGCGTCGTGATTCCACGCATCGTTTAGCATTAAATTTAGAATCATATCGCAGTTCCTTAAATGCAACTCATGCAGCTCTTGATCGAATGAAAGAGCAATCTGGACAACTTAAAGAGCGTGAGCAGTCTTTGCACCTATCTATTGAAGATGGCAGTGCGCCATTAGTGGAATTGAATGAAAAACTAAAAGAATATGTCGATCAGCGCGTTAAGATTGAACATAGCTTGGCCGATGCACGAATGGTTGCACAGAAAACTGAAGAATTAGTGCGTAGCAAGCAAGAACACAATGTAGAGACACAGCGCAATCTTGAGCAGCTTAGAAATGAGTTGAATGAACTGCAACTTGCTTGGCAAGAAGCTAATGTGCGTAGTAAAACTGTTCAGGAACAGTTGCATGAATATGATGTTGCGCCTGAAGCTGTGTTAGATGGATTGGATGAAGAGGCGACATTGCAGAAATGGGAAGAAAAGACTGAGAAATTAGAACGTAAGATTAATCGTTTAGGGCCTATTAACTTGGCTGCGATTGGTGAGTATGAAGAGCATAATGAGCGTAAAGAATATTTAGATAAGCAGCATGAAGATCTCACTAGTGCGCTAGAAATCCTTGAAGATGCTATTCGAAAAATAGATAAAGAAACTAAAGATCGTTTCAAAGATATATTTGACAATGTGAATAGTCATTTGCAAGCCATGTATCCGCGTTTGTTTGGTGGTGGTAAGGCCTGCTTAGAAATGACGGGTGATGACCTGTTGACTACAGGTGTTTCGATTATGGCGCGCCCACCAGGTAAAAGGCTATCATCAATACAGTTAATGTCGGGCGGAGAAAAAGCGCTTACAGCGGTAGCGCTTGTGTTCTCACTGTTTGAACTTAATCCTGCTCCATTCTGTCTATTAGATGAGGTCGACGCCCCTCTGGATGATGCAAATGTCGCTCGTTTTTGTGATTTGCTAAAAGATATGAGTGAACGAGTACAGTTTATCTATATCACTCACAATAAGAACACAATGGAGTATGCCAACCAATTGCTGGGGATTACGATGCATGAGCCAGGAGTATCTCGAATTGTTTCTGTTGATGTGGATGCTGCGGCTGAGATGGTTGCGGTTTAATTATTTTATTTTCGCGCATCACTATAATCTGCGTCAGTTAAAATAATTTATGTCTGCGCAAATTTTATGGAATTAGAACTACGAATTGCACTATTGCTAACTGGGCTGGCAGCGATCGTGGCGATGTATTTCTTTGGCAAATCTAAGCGTGCGGTAATCAAACGTGAAGACGATGAATATAATTTTGAGACTGGCGATTTACCCGATCCACTAGAACTAGATCGAGCGCTTGAGCTAAATGATGATCTAATGCGGGAGGATGATGCTGTAAGCGAAGAAGCAGTTATTGATGCAGCAGGTGATGGTATAAGTAATCTCGTGCGAGAGGATATTGAAGAGTCTCCAAGAATTATCATACCTAAAGACAAGCCATCCCTAAATCATCAACCTAGTCTATTAGATGCTGAGCCTGAGCCTTCCAAGCAAGTAGAAAAATTAGTCATTTTGCATGTAGTGGCGCGACGCCCACAAAAGTTTAATGGGAAAGCGATTTTAAATTTATGCAAAGAACATGATTTGGAGCTCGATAGTGCCTATATTTTCAATAAAAATGTTGAACGCTTCAGCGGAAAGAGAGCATTGTATAGTATTGTAAATATGGTTAAGCCAGGTACATTTGATGCAGATGGCATGCATGGGTTTGAAACCCCAGGTTTGAGTTTCATATTAAGTTTGCCTGGGCCAGAGGAAGGATTGAGAGCATTTAATTTTATGTTGGAAGACGCTAAAAAGTTCTCGGAGCGCTTAAACGGAGATTTATTAGATGAATCTCGAAATCGTTTAAATCCACAAATGACGGCTCATTTGCAAGAAGATATACAGTTGTTTAGTTTGAGACACCCGCGTCCTGTGCCCGCCTAAGATAATTACATCTGCAAAAATCATTTCGGCAGCATTATAATGGCTATGCTGTAACCTCGTTATCTACAGAGTTCGTAATGGCTGTTAGCATACAAAATAAGATTAAAAAGTTGCGGGATGAAATTCTGCAACATAATTATTCCTATTATGTTTTAGATGAGCCCACCATCCCTGATGCTGAATACGACAAGCTGATGAGCAGTTTGCAAGAGCTTGAAAATGCTAATCCTAAGCTAATTACTACAGATTCACCTACGCAACGTGTAGGTGCCAAACCTCTTAACTCTTTTTTATCTGCAAAACATGCAGTGCCAATGTTATCACTTGGGAATGTTTTTAGTGCAGAAGAACTAGAGGCTTTTGAAATTCGCGTTAAAGATCGCTTGAAGAGAGATATTAATATTGATTATACCGCTGAGCCAAAGCTTGATGGTTTGGCGGTTAGCTTGATTTATATAAAAGGTGTATTGGTTCGTGGAGCCACGCGTGGTGACGGTATGACAGGAGAGGATATTACTGAAAATATTCGCACGATTAAGTCTATTCCGTTGCGGTTACGTAAACATAAAAAGTTGCCTACTGAATTGGAGGTTCGTGGCGAAGTGTTCATGCCTAAAAAAGGTTTTGAAAAAATGAATGCAATGGCACGAAAAAAAGGTGAAAAAACTTTTGTTAATCCAAGGAATGCAGCAGCGGGTAGTTTGCGGCAGTTAGATCCGCGAAACACTGCTAAGAGGCCTTTAGATATTTATTTTTATAGTGCAACAAATATTGAAAAATCAACTGCAATCACTACTCAATATAAATCGTTGCAGTTTTTAAAAGAGCTGGGTTTAAGAGTGTGCCCAGAAGTTGCTCTGGTGCCTGGTTATAGAGGTTGTCTAAGTTTTTATGAAGAGATTTCAAAGCAGCGTGATACGTTAGATTATGAAATGGATGGAGTGGTATATAAAGTTAATGATTTAAAGTTGCAAGAAGAGCTTGGGTTTGTTTCGCGCGCACCAAGGTGGGCGGTTGCGCATAAGTTTCCAGCGCAAGAAGCAGTATCTAAAGTAGATCGGATTGAGTTTCAGGTAGGTCGCACGGGTGCATTAACGCCTGTAGCTAAGTTAGAGCCTGTTTTTGTTGGCGGCGTTACAGTGAGCAATGCAACCTTGCATAATATGGATGAGGTGCAACGCAAAGATGTGCGTGAAGGTGACAAAGTTATCATCCGTAGGGCGGGAGATGTTATTCCAGAGGTGGTTAAAACTGTTTTAAAAGCGGGCGAAAAGCGTAGCAAGCCCATCAAGGCGCCTGCAAGATGTCCTGAGTGTGATTCGGAAGTGGTACGTATAGATGATGAAGCCGCTATTCGCTGTAGTGCGGGGTTATTTTGCCCGGCACAGCGAAAAGGTGCGATTAAACATTTTGCATCTCGCACTGCAATGGATATAGAAGGCTTGGGAGATAAATTAGTAGATCAATTGGTAGAAGAAGAATTGATTTCCAGTGTGCAAGATCTATTTTATTTAGAAAAAGAAAAAATTACAGCGTTAGACCGTATGGGGGAAAAGTCTGCGACAAACTTATTAGCTGCAATAGAAGAGAGCAAGCAGACTATATTTTCTCGTTTTATATATTCATTAGGTATACGAGAAGTAGGTGAAGCAACAGCAGCTGCTTTGGCAGATTATTTCCCTGACTTAAGTTCATTGTTAAACGCTAGTAATGAGCAATTACAGGAGATTGACGATGTAGGGCCAATTGTTGCAGAAAATATTATAGCTTTTATAGCACAAGTACATAATCGAGAAGTTATTGATGAGCTAATTAAAGCAGGAATAAATTGGAAGAAGAAAACAAAAATAAAAAATGATTCACTTGCTGGAAAGATATATGTATTAACTGGGAGTTTGGAAAAACTTAGCCGTCCAAAAGCTGCTGAACAATTGAAACAGCTAGGAGCAAAGGTGACTAATAGTGTTTCTAAGAAAACCACTGCGGTAATTGTTGGGGCTAACCCAGGCTCTAAGGTAAATAAAGCAGAATCTTTAGGTGTTAAAATATTAAGTGAAAAAGATTTGCTAAAACTTCTTAAATAATCGTTGGATTGACATAACTATCTTCATATTAGATAGTTTGTTGAGTCGTTTTAGGATACAGGAAAATAAATTATCAATCGGGAGCCGTTTGTTGAAAACTGAGCGTAGAGCAGTAGCACGTTATCGAGCTAAATTGGCTGTTCAGATAAATATGGATGAGTACAGTTTTGGCGCAACTTCTATGGAGGTCTCTTTGCGGGGGTTGCGCATTGTTTGTGAGGGTCCGACAGCAACCAGCATCTTCAGCCGATACATACAAGTTACTCCTGGTGAGAATATTACCGCGAATATTCATATAAAGACTCCTAAACCACGTGGATTGACAGATACTATTGAATGTAAAACTAGAGTGATTTCAGTTAACCGAATTTCCCAGAGCAGTTATGTTGTTGGATTTAGTATTCTTGAATTTGATGAAGATTGTCGGGAACTCTGGAATAGCTACATATCTACCAAACGTTAGCGCCAAAAATTAATTAATGTCACGCAGCAATATTTTGCTAAAATGAGTAAAGGATCTAATGAGTGGTGACGTTATTGATATCGATGACATGGCCGTTCTATTTTAATTACTAGCATATAGTGGATTCATTAAAAGATTCTAAATACTAAAATTCTTCTTAACGTCGTTTTATTAAAAAATTGTCAAATATTCACTCTACTGCTGTTGTTTCTTCGAAAGCAGAAATCGACACTGATGTAAAAATAGGACCTTATAGTGTCGTTGAGGATAATGTAGTTATTCAATCGGGCACCGAAATTGGTCCTCATTGTGTGCTGCATTCCTATGTAAAGCTCGGTAAGAATAATCGATTACACGCACAAGTTGTTTTAGGAGGTCTTCCGCAAGATTTATCATTTGACAGTGAAGAAACCTGGGTGGATATCGGTGATGAAAATATCATTCGTGAAAATTGCACAGTGCATCGTTCTACTAATCCAAATGTTCCAACTACACTAGGTTCTAAGTGCTACTTAATGAGTTATTCTCATGTGGCACATGATTGCCAATTGGGTGATGAAGTAATTCTTACGGCATATGTTGGTTTAAGCGGTCATATTGAAATTGGAGATAAAGCTATCCTAGGTGGGCATGTAGGGACACATCAATTTATACGTGTTGGGAAAATGTCAATGGTGGCTGGATTTACACCTGTGCGTAAAGATGTATTGCCATTTTGTTTGCTAGGTGGAGATCCAGTAAGGCACTATCGTCTTAATACCATTGGTTTGCGAAGAGCAGGGATCAAAGGTGAGAGATATAAAAAACTTGAGCAAGTTTATCGACACTTACGTGATGGCGGATCAATAGAGGATCAGCAAGGCACGCCTGAAATAGATTACCTTCGTGAATGGATGAAAGCGTCATCGAAACGTGGCATATATGGTTTTTTACAAGCATGAGGAAACTCTGATCTAGTTTGATATATCCCTGATTTATGATGAAAGACCTTTCGAATAGCTTATATTTATACACTCTGTTTTCTCGATCTCTTTCGTCTAGATATATGTCCACGGAAGGTCTGTATGCATGTATTGCAGGAGTAAAAACCGGTAGACATTTGGCGAATAAGAAAGTTTCTTAGAGTTGTGTAATGATTGAAATTATAAAAACTCTTTTAGATATCTGCTTGTTACGCAAGGGTCCAGAAGATTTGCCGAGCGATTTGACCTTGATGTTGCTTCTAATAGGAGTGAGTCTTGTGGTTTCTTTTTGGTTGGGTTCGATGATTCACGATCTTCAAATTGCAGGTCTTTCTAGTGTGGCGGGCTTGTTCTTTTCATTCGTATTCACAAAAATATTAGTGCTTAAAAATCCAGAGCGCTTTACTCAAACATTCTGTGCCATGCTAGGTACGGTTACATTGATTAATTTGATTTCTGCGCCTGTAATTTATCCTTTGTCAAAAGAAAGTTTAGGTGGAAGCTTGGTTACTTTGTTTGCTTTGCTTAGTTTTGCGCTCCTTATCTGGGTAGTTATTGTGTACGGGTTTATTTTTAGTCGAGCTATTTCTTCTTTATTGAGATATGGAGTTGCGATTAGTATTTGCTATGCTTTATTAAGCATTATAATTTTAGAATTATTTTTAGCTGCGAGAGTGGCCAATTAAAATGGCAAGCTGATGCATATACACATACTTGGTATTTGTGGAACTTTTATGGGTAGTTTGGCAGTGATAGCCAAGCAATTAGGACACACCGTGTCAGGGTCCGATATGAACGTGTATCCTCCGATGAGCACACAGCTTGAGATGGCAGGGATTGAGCTAATGAGTGGTTATTCAGTAGATCATATATTCCCACTACCCGATCAAATTATTGTTGGCAACGTGATGGGGCGTGGTAATGAGGTGGTTGAATATCTGCTGAATAATCATATTCCTTTTACATCTGGTCCAGCTTGGCTACATGGCCACGTTTTGAAAGATCGTTGGGTACTTGCAGTAGCGGGCACGCATGGGAAAACTACGACTAGCAGTATGTTGGCTTGGATACTCGAATCAGCTGGATTAAAGCCTGGATTTTTGATTGGCGGGGTACCTGAGAACTTCGATTATTCCTCCAGATTGGGTGATTCAAAGTACTTTGTTATTGAAGCGGATGAGTATGATACGGCTTTTTTTGATAAGCGGTCTAAATTCGTTCACTACTGTCCTCATACTTTGGTGCTAAATAACTTAGAATTTGATCACGCAGATATTTTTGATGATCTCGATGCCATAAAGCGTCAATTCCACCATTTGATTCGAATTCTGCCGAGCGATGGAAAACTAATCATCAATCTAGATGATCAAAATATACAAGATGTAATTAATATGGGATGTTGGACGCCAACAGAATCATTCTCGACTATAGATGCCTCTGCAACTTGGTTTGCAGGAGATATCGATTTACAGAATTCACAATTTACTTTACAGCAAAATAATAAGCCGCGAGGCTTGGGTGCGCTTGAATTGTTTGGTCGCCATAATATGGCTAATGCCGTCGCAGCTATTGCGGCAGCTCAGCACGCTGGCGTATATGTAGAAGATGCGTTGCAAGCTTTAACAACATTTTCTGGAGTTAAGCGTCGTCTGGAACATAAAGGTACGTTTAATGAAATTAGTGTCTACGATGATTTTGCTCATCACCCAACTGAAATTGCAGCAACTATAACTGCATTTAGAGAACAACGTCCTGACGGTCGTATTATTACTATTTTTGAGCCACGATCAAATTCAATGCGTTTAGGGATCCATGTAGATCATCTGGCAAAAGCATTTGATGATGCAGATAAGGTATTTATTTTTGAGCCAACAGATTTGCATTGGTCAATTCATGATGTAACAAAAAATATTAAGCCTGACACAAAAGTATTTTCTATTGTAGACGATATTATTTTGGATTTACTAAGCGAGATCAAACAAGGCGACAATGTTTTAATTTTAAGTAATGGCAGTTTCGATGGTCTATCTGAAAAACTAGTTCTACAGTTATCAAGCCGGGAATCTAAAGCATTACATTAATGTGCATATAGAATATGAGTGATAGAAGAAAACGTCGCAGCTTATCTTCCGGAGATCGGATAGGGAAATATCAGTTAGACGAGATCATCCATCAAGGAAAGTATCGCACCATTTATAAGGCGCACGATCCATTTTTAGAGCGCGATGTAGCTATAAAAGTTAGCCAATTTCCCGATAATCAAGAGGGTGAAGAAAATTCACAGCAGTTGCGCAATTCTTTTTTTCTGGAAACTCGTGCAATTGGTCAGCTGCAACACCCTAATATAGTCTCTGTCTATGATGCAGGAATTGGTGATCGCCAAACCTTTATCGTAATGGAGTACATAGATGCAAAAAGTTTAGCTTGTATAATGAATGCTAAAGAAGAAATATCAATTTCTAAGGCAATTGATATTGTATTTAAGTGCTGTAAAGCGCTTGAGTATGCGCATAGTAAAAACATTGTTCATCGAGATATTAAACCTGCAAATATTCTGATCATGCGAGATGGTAATGTCAAAATTGTAGACTTTGGAATCGCTAAGGTAAGAAACGAGATAGACACTTTATCTAGTGGTTTATTTGGGTCGCCATTATATATGGCACCAGAACAAATTGAAGAGCAAGAAGTGGGTCCATGTACTGATTTGTACGCACTTGGTGTTGTGCTCTATGAATTGATTACTGGAGTTAAAATATTTGAGGCGGATAATGTGCATACACATATGTACAAGGTTTTAAATGAAAAACCAAAGCCTCTGGCAAATTACGGTGTTGAGCATGCCGGGAAAATACAACCTATCATTGATCAAGCATTAGAGAAGCAACAAGATCAGCGCTATCCAGCTGCTGCAGATTTTGCGTCCGCGATTCGCAGTGTAGACATTGCTTTGCGCTATGAAGAGACGGAGATCATTAAGAGTGTGAATGCGGATCAGGCTGGAATGCTAGGGTTCTTTAAAGAATTCAGTCAGAAACAATTATCTGAGTTTGTTGATTTAGCAACGTGGTTGCGTATATCAAGTAATGAAACTATTTTATCTGCAGGTGAAATAGATCAAACTTTCTACGTTATCGTGGGTGGAAAAGCTATTGTATATAAAACAAATGAGCCGGTTAAAACTTTGGCGGAAGGAGATTGTTTTGGCGAGCTTGGCTTATTAAGAAATGAGAATAGTAATACCAGTATTATGGCGAACACTGATATGTTGTTAATGAAGTTGACCACTACTGATCTAGATAAAATGTCTACAGCACTGCAAGCGCAATTTTATAAAGCAGTAGCACATTCAATGGTCAAGCGTTTAGCCGATAATAAAATTGCAGCCGATAAAGCTGCGTAATCAATGTAAAAATTCAATCAATTATTATCTTTTATTAAGCAACGAGCTTAAGCTTTGTCTTCAAATTTGCATGAGTTGCCTTTATTCCCGCTGAATTCGGTAATTTTTCCTGGTGGTGCGCTGCCGTTGCGTTTATTTGAGCCTCGTTATTTAGATATGGTGAAAGACTGTATGCGCAATGAGCATGGATTTGGTATTGCACTTATTAAAGATGGCAAAGAAATGGGCCAAGAGGTAGGCCTGGCAGCGGAAGTATATAAGACAGGTACAGAATGCAGAATTGCAGATTGGGAGATGCTGCCGGATGGATTGTTAGGAATAACCGCCTACGGTGAGAAAAAGATTCATATAGAGGACACGCATATCCGGTCGAATCAGCTTTTGGTAGGGCAAGTGCAGTGTTTAGTAGCAGACCCTGATGTTGAATTACCTGAAGAGTTTGAATCCATGCGTAGTCTGTTGCAAAAAGTGATTACCCAAGTAGGCAAGCCCTATACTACCTTGCCAGCTGGGTATGATTACGCAGGTTGGGTAGGTGCTCGTCTTACTGAACTGTTACCTCTACAATTAGCGACTAAGCAACGGCTCCTAGAGATCGATGACCATATTGTGCGTCTTTATCATCTAAAAGAAGCTATGCAGGATTCTAAATTTCTATAATAAAAGGAGAGAATTGTGGCAACGATTGCCCTAACTAAGGATAATTTTAACGATACCGTTGAGAAAAATGACACTATCATTATCGATTTTTGGGCTTCATGGTGTGGCCCATGCAAATCATTTGCACCAACTTTTGAAGCGGCATCTAAAAATCATGAAGAGGTTGTATTTGCAAAAGTAAACACAGAAGAACAGCAAGAATTAGCTGAAGCATGCAATATTCGCTCAATACCAACATTAATGATTTTTCGTGAACAAATATTATTGTATTCACAAGCAGGCGCATTACCGCCAGCACAATTAGAAGATATTATTGATAAAACTAAAGCATTGGATATGGATCAAGTTAGAGCCGATATCGAAAAGCAGAGTAAAGAGCAGGATTCAAAAGAGGCTTAATAACAATTGCTAGTCTAATGAGTCAAACCAATCGTGAAGCAAATATAGAATCTATTCCAGAGCGGTATACCGTACGCCATGTGTTAAACATGGCGCTTGCGCATAAAAAAGAACTTTATTCTGCACATCTCATTGCCATTGTGGCGGTGCTTGCAAGCATTCCTATTCCACTGCTTATCCCACTTTTGATTGATGAGGTATTGTTAGAAAGGCCAGGAAAGGTGGTTGCTACAGTGGGTAAATTCTTCCCAGAGTCTTTGCATACACCTTTTCTATACATTGCTGTGCTAACTGCGATATGTATTATTCTGCGTTTAACCTATTTGTTTTTGAATGTTTGGCAAACTAAAAAATTTGTCGGCATTGCGAAAGACATCATTTATCGAATTCGTTATCAATTACTTAATCGACTGAAATCGGTGGCTATGTCGGAGTATGAGACTCTAGGCAGTGGTGCCGTATCCTCAAAATTTGTGACTGATTTAAATACGGTTGATCAGTTTGCAGGTGAAACAGTAAGTAAATTTCTAGTTGCGGCATTAACTATAGTGGGTGTTGCGGGTGTATTGCTTTGGCTACATTGGCAACTTGCATTATGTATTATGTTTGTAAATCCATTGGTGATTTACATCACTATGTTGATAGGTAAGAAAGTAAAAGAACTTAAGAAAAAAGAAAATAAATCTTTTGAAAAATTTCAGCAATCGCTTACCGAAACTTTGGGTGGTATTCAACAAATTCGTGCAAGCAATAGAGAGACTTACTACTTAGATCGTGTAAAGAAAAATGCAAAAGAATTAAAAGAACATTCGACTGCATTTTCATGGAAAAGCGATGCAGCAAACAGATTATCTTTTTCAGTATTTTTAATTGGCTTTGATATCTTTCGTGCACTAAGTATGGCGATGGTGTTGATAACCGACCTCAGCATTGGCGAGATGATTGCTGTGTTTGGATATCTTTGGTTTATGATGGGTCCAGTGCAAGAGGTGTTGAGTATTCAATATTCTTTTTATGGGGCTAAGGCTGCATTGGGGCGTATAAATGAGTTATTACATTTGCCACGAGAGCCCCAATATCCGCATATAGAAAATCCGTTCACCGACAAACATGCGGTTAGCGTGCAAATAGAAGATATTAAGTTTGCCTATGGTGATGGGCCTTATGTGTTGGATGGCGTTAATCTTGCTATTCAAGCAGGTGAAAAAGTGGCGTTAGTCGGCGCGAGTGGTGGTGGAAAATCAACGCTAGTACAAGTATTGCTTGGGTTGTATCCGCCGCTATTTGGTGAAATAAAGTTTGATCATGTTCCAGTTTCGCGAATTGGCATGGAGGTGGTGCGTGAGCATGTGGCTTGTGTGCTGCAACATCCAGCATTATTTAACGATACAGTACGCATGAATTTAACGCTGGGTAGAGAAATGCCAGATGCGGCTTTATGGCGAGTGCTAGAAGTTGCACAAATTAAAGATGTTATCGAAGCTATGCCTAGAGGGTTGGATAGTTTGATTGGGGTCGATGGAGTTCGTCTGTCTGGCGGTCAACGACAACGCATTGCCATTGCTAGGATGGCACTAACTAATCCACAAGTCGTTATTCTAGATGAGGCGACTTCTGCACTGGATGCGGATACGGAAGCTAAACTGCATATAGCACTAGCAGAATTACTTAAAGGTAGAACTATGATTATCGTTGCACACCGATTAAGTGCGGTTAAGCAGGCGGATACTGTATACGTATTTGAAGATGGGAAGGTTACCGAACAAGGTGGACACGAAGAATTGATTAACGCGAATGGATTGTACTCAAAATTATATGGCCAACATCAAACGGTTTAGTTATTTATTATTTTTGGCAGTTGTGTTTTTAAATGCATCTGCATATGCGGAGTCTTCAGATTCATATAGCCAATACGGCAATGGCGGAAAGAAGCTTACATCTGCTTCGAAAATGTCTCGCAAAGACTGGAATGATCCTGAGGAGTTAGAGCGAGTATGGCAAGCGAGTCTAGTTCGCATTCCATCAGATAAAGATGAGTATATTCAAAGCACCATTGCTGAAATCACATCAGCACCCTTAAAGCTTAATAAAAAATTTCCAACGGTTATCTATTTGCATGGATGTTCAGGAATGTGGCCGGGTACGATTAGGCGTCTTAATTTGTTAGCTAAAAATGGTTTTGCGGTCATTGCGCCACCTAGTTTTGCGCGCGAGAAGTATCCGCAATCATGTGACCCGTCTCGACATGTGGGTAGCATGTATCGTGGGGTTATTAGAATTAGGCTAAATGATGCGGGAAATACTATCGCGCAGGCTAAACAACTGCCTTGGGTGGATGAAAATAATGTATTTTTAATGGGCTTTAGTGAAGGTGCAATAACTACTGCAAGATTTTATTCAAAAAATAAGAATCGAGCAGTTAATGCGCGTGTAGTAGAAGGCTGGACTTGTAATGCAGGATGGCAAGAATATAAAGGAGTAAGAGCGCCTAAAGGCGAACCAGTTTTAGCGCTGGTAGGTTCTAGAGATCCCTGGTTTCAAAATTCCTATAACAAAGGCGACTGCACAAGTTTCTTGAACAGAAAGAATGGCAGCAAGTCAGTGGTATACAAGAAAGGTAAATTAAGTAACCAGCATGATTTATTAGAAGATGAGCGTGTACAAAAAATTGTAATCGATTTTCTTCAACAGCGTATCAAATAATAATTTTAATCAATGCAGCCATATGTCAAGAAAGCTGATTTCTCAAACGAATATTATTTTGGTGAAGGCTGTTATATAACTGAACTTTCTAATTCTGATGATGATCCGGGTTTGTCCATCGCTAGGGCACGAGTTGAGCCAGGAGTTACTACTCAATTACATGAATTAATTGGTACGGTAGAGCGATATGTGATTCTTGAAGGCGAAGGTTTGATTGATGTAGGGAATCTTTCGCCTCAAGCAATAAGACCATGTGATGTGGTAATTATTCCATCTGGCTGTATGCAAAAAATAAGCAATACTGGTGCTAGTGATTTGATATTTCTAGCTATCTGTTCGCCGCGTTTCCAAAAATCTTGTTTTCAAGAAATTGTAGAGCCAACTCTCTAAATTTTAGCAAACGCTTTATTGGCGATTTCAATGGTTTTTTCGATATCTTCTTCTGTATGCGCGCTTGAAATAAATCCTGCTTCATAAGACGAAGGGGCAAGATATACTCCTTGATCTAACATGTAGTGGAAGAATTTATTAAAGTGATCTGCATTACAAGCAGTTACTTGTGAAAAAGAAGTAATCTTCTCTTCTTCACTAAAAAACAAACCAAACATACCGGTTACATAATTTGCAGAGAGTGGAATATTGTTCTTTTTTGCAGCATCTAACAGCCCCTCGACCAACATTTTTGTTTTGCGCTGCAATTGATCGTGAAAGCCGCGTTCTGAAAGTAATTTAAGCGTTGTTAGGCCTGCGGTCATGGCAATAGGGTTGCCAGATAGAGTTCCTGCTTGATAAACAGGGCCTACAGGAGCCAGAGAGTCCATAATGGCACGTTCGCCACCAAGGGCACCCACCGGCATGCCACCGCCGAGAATTTTGCCCAGCGTGGTTAAGTCTGGAACGACTTTATAAAGCTGTTGCGCGCCACCTTTTGCAACGCGAAAACCAGTCATGACTTCATCAAAAATTAATATCGACTTATATTCAGAACAAGTCTTACGTAAACCTTGTAAAAAATCCTTTACGGGAGGGATGCAATTCATATTGCCCGCAATCGGTTCCACAATTACACAAGCAATTTCCTCGCCCATTTTTTCAAATACTTGTTCAACTTCTTCCAAGTTGTTGTAGGTGAGGGTGATCGTATTTTCTGCGGTCTCATCAGGTACACCAGGAGAGCTCGGTACGCCAAGTGTAAGTGCGCCGGAGCCGGCTTTCACTAACAATGCGTCACCATGTCCATGGTAACAACCTTCAAATTTTATAATTTTATTGCGTCCAGTGTGGCCGCGAGCCAGGCGAATTGCACTCATTGTGGCTTCTGTACCTGAGCTGGTCATGCGTATCATTTCTATAGATTCAACCAGTTCGCAAACTAGTTTCGCCATTTCAGATTCTATTTCAGTAGGTGCGCCAAAACTTAAACCATGTTCTGCAGCGTTTTGAACCGCTTGGATTACTTCGGGGTGTGCGTGCCCTAGGATCATCGGACCCCAAGAACCAACGTAGTCGATAAACTCTTTGTCGTGGATGTCATATATACGCGAACCATGTGCGCGTTTGATAAATACAGGTGCTCCGCCTACAGCTTTAAATGCACGAACGGGGGAATTAACGCCACCTGGAATAAATTTTTGGGCTTCTTCAAAGGCTTGTTCTGATGTCGTCATAATTTCAAAGTTTCACATTAATGATAAATATTCTTGCACAGCCTGCTTTGGAGATGAAGCATTAAAAACTGCACTAATTACGGCAATCATATCTGCACCTGCGGTTAGAACGTTAGTAGCATTTTGGGGGGTAATGCCACCAATTGCACAGATTGGGGTTTTAAATTGCTGTTTTGCTTTTGTAAGAAGAGCAATTTCAGCTCTAGGGGCATTAGGTTTGGTTGTAGATGGGAAAAAGCTACCAAATGCTATGTAGTCCGCAGAAGCATTTATAGCTATCTGTGCATCTTCATATTGCGCATAACATGAGGCGCCAATAATTTTATCGTCGCCAAGCAGCCTTCTAGCTTGTTCAATAGAAGTATCATTTTTACCTAAATGTACGCCATCAGCGTCGATATCAAGAGCTAACTGTGCATCATCATTAATAATTAATAAGCAAGTATGATCGTGTGTAAGCTTACGTAGTTGTGCAGCAATTTTGTAGCGATCTTCTGGTGAATTAATCTTGTCTCGATATTGAATTATTTTTACACCGGTAGTTAAGACTTCTTCTGTTTTAGTAATAATTTTATCATTACCAATACACGCCGCATCGGCTATTACATATAGACCTGTAAGTTTTTGCATGATTTTTTGGAATAGCTATTTCAGCCAATGAAACCGATTGGGAATTTTTTGCCCCATGCCAAGCTGACGGGCAGCCTGTAAACATTTCCAGGTGTATTCTTGGGCTTGATGGGTGGCAGAAACAATGTCTTGCCCACGCGCTATATTTGAAGCTATAGCGGAGGAAAGTGTACAGCCTGAGCCATGGTATTGGTCGGGTAGACGAGGCCAGCTGCGTGTGTCGAGCTTGCGATGATTGCCATATAAAACATTACAAACTTTATCGGTTTTTTCGTGAGTGCCTGTGACCAAAACATAATGTGTGCCGCGCTCTAATAGTGCCATTGCACAAGCATCGAGGGTGTCGCCTTCAGGTGCCAAGCTTCTAGTCTCCTCGCTATTAGGGGTCACGATTGTGGCTAGCGGTACTAGCAAGGTATTAATAGCATCAATCACATTTTCATTAGCTAAAACTTTACCGCCACCGGCAATGATAATGGGATCTAATACAACAGGTATATCTTTATAATCGGTTAGCAGAGAGTGTATCGCCATTGCAGTTGTGTCGCTTTCGATTAGGCCAATTTTTATTGTAGCAACGTTCATGTCTTCTAGAACAATTCGTGCTTGTTGAATAATAAAGTGTTCATTGATTTGAGAGGTGTCAATGACATTGGTAGTATCTTGAGCCGTTACTGATGTAATAATAGGTGCGGCGTGGCAACCCAAGCTTGCAATGGTTTCAATATCTGCTTGTATACCAGCTCCTCCTGTTGGATCTACGCCTGAAAATGCCATAACAACAGGTGTATTTGCAGATGTATTCATTATGTAACTGGAATATTTAGTTAAATAGGGATAGAACCATTAATGCAGTATAAAACATATATGTGTGTAATTTGTGGATGGATCTACGATGAGGCCAAAGGTGCACCTGAAGAGGGAATTGAGCCCGGTACACGCTGGGGAGATGTGCCATTTAATTGGAAGTGTCCAGAGTGTGGGGCGATGAAAGATGATTTCCAGCTAGTGGAAATTTAAGTTTTTAATTGTTGGTTTAGGAAAGCAATCTTTGCTGAATGCTCAAGGGAGCAGGTCCATTTATAGGCTAAATTTATGGATTCAGCACAGGCATATACTCCATGTCCACTCACAACAGTAATGCAATATTTACTAAGCGTGCTGGCAACAAGTCGAGGAGACTCTGCTGAGTAGTCATCAAATTTAATGGTGTGTACGGGTACAGTAGGGAAATAGAGCTTGCCTTCAAAATCATCAGGTATGAAGTCTTTTCCGCTCATGGTCAATGCGATGGTGTGGGGCCCGTGGCTATGAAATACTGCATGGGCTTTAGCGTTTTGTTTATAGACTTCAATATGTAATTTTGCGTCAAACGATGCATCTTTTCCGCACGACCCATCCACTGAGCACGCAACTAAATCATCAGCTTGTAACGTGTCCGCACAAGCTCCTGTGGGGGTCACCCATATGCGATCTCCATCACGAACAGAGGCATTACCGCTATGCGAGTCGTTATAGCCATATTTGCGTAGCCACGCATAGTGGCGAACTAATTCGTTTTTTAATACCGTCATTTATAAAAGCACTTTATTTTATTGTGTGTACAACGGATACTCTGCAACCATATTTTTCACGATGTACATAAGTTTATCTAACAAGAAAGGAATTTTACGATGTCAGCACTAATTTGTGGCTCAATGGCCTACGACACCATTATGGTCTTTCCTGACCGTTTCAAAGAACATATCTTGCCAGAAAAGGTGCATATTCTGAATGTATGTTTTTTAGTGCCACAAATGCGTAAAGAATTTGGTGGCTGTGCGGGCAACATTGCCTACAATTTAAATTTATTGGGTGGTGACGGATTACCGATGGGAACAGTAGGTCAAGATTTTGATCCTTATTCAAAATGGATGTCTGAGTGTGGTATCGATCAGAAATACATTAAACAGATTGATAACGAATATACCGCGCAAGCTTTTATCACAACAGACTTAGATGATAACCAAATAACTGCTTTTCATCCCGGCTCAATGAATAACGCGCATGAAAATGTAATTCCTACCAAAGATGGAATCAGTCTAGTGTTAATTTCTCCGGATGGTAAAGATGGAATGGTGCAGCACGCGCAGCAGTGTGTAGATGCTGAAATTCCATTTATGTTTGATCCTGGTCAGGGCTTGCCAATGTTTGATGGTGAAGAATTGCTTAAGCTTGTAGAGCAAGCCACTTATGTTTGTGTGAATGACTATGAGTCACAATTATTGCAAGAGCGGACTGGTTTATCGATTCAACAGATTGCCGAAAAAGTTGAAGCCGCAATTGTTACTCGAGGTGGCGAAGGTTCTGTAATTCATACCGATGGTAAGTCAATGGAAATTCCTGCAGTGAAAGCCACTTCAGTTCTAGATCCAACCGGCTGTGGAGATGCGTACCGAGGCGGTTTGATTTACGGCTTAATGAATAATCTAGGTTGGGATGTCACGGGTCGTATTGCAGCGCTAATGGGTGCTATAAAAGTTGCACATAATGGTACGCAGAATCACAAATATTCATTGAATGATTTTAAACAGCAGTATAAAAAAGAATTTGGACAATCTTTTTAAGATTTAAAATTACTTCAAGCTAATCTGCTGCCAATTATTTTCAGCAGCATGTTCGCTGAGTTTTTCATCTGCATCTACTGCAATGGGATGGCTAACTAACTCTAACAGTGGAATGTCGTTGCGAGAGTCAGAATAAAAGTAACTTCCTTCAAGAGAATCGCTAGAATCTTTTAGCCATTCTTGTAGGCGCGTAACTTTTCCAGGACCAAAGCTCGGTGTGCCTCGCACTTTACCCGTAAAGTTTCCATTTTCTATTGCAGGTTCCGTTGCAATTAAGTCGTCCATGCCAAACATATCTTTAGTTGGTTCAGTAATAAAACTGTTTGTTGCAGTGACAATAACTAAACGATCTCCAGCATCGCGATGTTTGGAAATTAAATCAAATGCCTTGGGTTTGATAATTGGTTTGATGCGTTGCTCTATATAATCTTCACGCCATTGGCATAATTCATCGTAAGAATTATTGGCTAAAGGTTGCAGGGCAAAATTTAAAAATTCATATACATCTAACTTACCTGCAAGATACTCTTTGTAAAAACGCTCGTTCTCACTTGCATAGTATTTAGCGTCTACCTTGCCAATGGATACAAGGTGAGCACCCCACTCATAATCACTATCGCCAGCAATTAAGGTTTCGTCTAGATCGAATAATGCTAATGCCATAGTTATAATAAATATAAAGGTTTAAAGAAAATCTGTATCAATAATGCTAAGTCATTGTATTGTATATTAAGTTTGTATATCTAGACGCAGTCTAAATTGCTCCTATTTAGACCCTATGCAACAATATACGGCTGGAGGGTAGTGATGGAATGCAATCAGCATGTAATTGATGCTTCTGGTTATCGCGAAAATGTTGGCATCATAGTATGTAATGAATCTAGGCATGTCGTTTGGTGTAAACGGTATGGTCAAGAAGCCTGGCAATTTCCTCAAGGAGGAGTTCAACCAAATGAAACCATTGAGCAGGCTCTTTATCGGGAGTTAGAAGAAGAAACCGGTTTAGGTCAAAGCCACGTTGATATTATCACTTGTACAAAAGATTGGCTTCATTATAAATTGCCTGAACGTTTAGTGCGAAAGCATAGTATGCCTAAATGCATTGGACAAAAGCAGCGTTGGTTTTTGCTAAAATTACAAACTGATGAAAGTAATATTTGCTTAAATCATTCTCAAAAACCAGAATTTGATAACTGGCGCTGGGTGGATTATTGGCATCCTCTTGAAGAAGTGGTTGCGTTTAAACGTAAGGTATATGAGAAAGCATTAAAAGAATTTGAGCCATTTTTATTTACTGCGGTGCATTAATTATTTGAATTTTAACGTCGAACTACCGTCGTATTACCCAGAGCCAAATTCCTGTAATGGAAAGAATCAGTAACAAGATGGCTGCTACATCTATAACGTAAATACCATATTTTCCAAAAACTCGCCCACTATGGGCATCGAGTAAAAACCTTTCTAAATTAATTTGTTTGCTCATATCATGAGATTCAATTACTTGTCTTAAAACCGGTAGGGTTATCGCGGGTGCTACCCAGTGAGGATGTGGTCCTTGTAGTTTTTGCCAACGGGTTAAATCACCAAGACTTTCCCAATATGTGTTAATTCCACGCACTACCATAGTGTTGTTTTTTGACAGTGCGATACCAATGGGAGCTTCCAGTAAACCATCTTGTGTAGTGATTTCGTCAATTATGTGTCCATCATGACCGATGACGATTAAAGAGTCAGAGGTGGCAATGACAATTTTGTTATTCGTGTCGGTGATATGTTTAACGGCACCATGAATAGCACTTATTTCATGTGTTATAGGTTTTCCAGATAAATAGATTGATTCTCCAGCATGAGAGATGGTCTGGTTGCCAAGCTGATATGTCGTTATTGGATTAGGCTTAATCCCGTAATACTTAAGCAACCAAGAGCTGGATAAGTATTGCTTATTTAGATTGAAATCATCGCTATGTTGTAATGCAATGCCAGTAATCACTAAAAAAGCAATGAATATTGCAGCAAGCAGACCTATTCTGCGATGCCACATGTGGAGTTTGGCGGCCATGGGGCAAAAATATTAACACGAATCTTTTGTTACATGTTTATGTAGCAAAAGAGACATTCTGGAGATGTTGGTGACAGCATTTACCGAGAGGGTGGCACCAGAGATATTGTCAATATTCGTATCGAGCTTGTTTTTCTCTGTTAGTTTTGCTCCAATAAATTGCTTTCCAAAAAAATCTTGTTTCACTTCCCAACCACGGCTTTCTCTAAAAATTAATACTTTAGCCTTCTCAAGACCCTGGGAGTTCACCACAAAGCCCGTAGTGATATAACGTTCTTTACCAATTTCTTCAAGAATCCAGGCTGTGCGGCAGTCATCCTGCCAATATGGCACGCGAATTTTTTTATATCGGTGACCAAGGATCTTTTTAACTTCTTTGCCTAGATCTCCAGATAAGGTGAGTCGCTTAGGGTTGGGTGTTGCTGTAAACGTAGCAGACAGAAAGTCTTCCGGTGATTGATAAACACTTTCTGCAGCCGTGGCAACATGCGCAATTAATAAAATAAGTATTGGTAAAATCCATTTCATATTGAATTGAAGCAGTTTAAATTACTTTTTTGTTCGCGTATTTCTAAAATTAAAAGCCCATATCAGTTTTATACAATATGGGCTTAGATAGTCTAATCTAGATGAATTATCTAGAACATATAACCGATACCTAAATCGAATCCATCGAAGTCACGATCTTGTGCTTCAGCTTCAGGATCATGTGATCGATCGCGCCAGTCAAATTTAACCACTACATCTTCATGTGGCCACCAGTTTGCACCCACTTCCCATTGGCTGAACTGATCTTGAACTCGTTGGCCTTCTACTTCTTCGTAACGAGCATACAATCCTAGCCAGCTATTTATTTTGTAGCTTGGTTCAAGATACCACCCGAATTGCTCATCTGGGCTGCCTGCTGCATCTTTAATATCTCCATCGATGTCCCATTCAGCGTATAGCGCTCTAAGACCAATTGGGCCGCGATTATATATGCCATGAAATGAATATAGAGTAGCTTCCTCAATCACGTCATTGTTTGCATCGTTTGTCTGACTAGCATCAGTTTGGTGATTTACAGTAGCTGCGAGTTCTAAGCCTTGTATGCCTGTATATTTTAATCGGCCTGTATATGCATAATTACTTGCATCTAATTGCGATGCCTTGCGACGACCACTACGAATTCTTCCGCTATTTGGAATATCGAGACCAGAGGTCATCGCTAAATCTGCACTTATTCCATTATCCCATTTATAATTTCCACCTACACCTACTTCCCACCATGTAGAAGGAATTATGATGTTTTCAACATCATTGCGCTCTACGCCGTAAAATGTTGGAGGTTCATGTGTTTCATTTAAAATTCCAACAGGTACTAAGAAAACGCCACCTCGAACTTGAGCATCGTTGTTAACATCATATTCAATATAAGCTTGTTCAACTTCTACTTCACCACCCAATGGATCACCATCTGACTCAACGCCACCATGTTCAATTTCAAACTCTGAAACAAAACGAAGGTCGTCGGTGAATTGTTTGTTTAAAAAGACTACAAAGCGATGAAGATCAGCTTCATCCACATCACGACTGCTATCGTCCGCATCTAGATTATTATAGTGAACTTCACCATAGCCGCCTATCGAAATGCCTTCTAAGGCATCGAGAGGGCTGTCTTCTACAACTTCAGCGGTTGCATTTGCAATTTCATTTGCCTCGACTGCTTTCTCTTCTGCGCGTGTGGCAGTTTCCATGGCTTGTTTTTGTTGAATCATTAAATACTCAACTGCTTTTTTAAGGTTCTCGTATTCCTCTTTATCTACCGAAATTTGCTCTGCTTGGATGGGTAGAGTGATGACCAATAGAGCAGCCAAGGCCACAATATTGCGTAATGGTTTAATGTGTTTCATTTAAAATATCCCTTAAAAACAAATAGTTATATATGATTAGCTGATTTACCTGCTTTGCAATCAACGTTTATAGTAATACTAATGAGAATGATTCGCATTTATATATCTAATTGAGGGTAATTTCCTAAAGAAACGATGTTATTAAGCAACTTATTAAAAGGTATTTATTCGGTAGAACGTACTATTGCAGTTAGAATTGCCTGCAACATGAAATACCAATCTGCAATTCTCAACTTCTTACTTTCTATATCTTTATTCTGTGTCAGTTTTTATATCGCCTGGAATCTCAATGCAGCTGCAAACTTTCTGTACTCAACTTGGTACGAAGTGCTTAATCTTGATGAGACTATTAGTAAATACGCACCTGATAATAAATTTAAGAATGGTTTTGAGAATACAAATCAACAACAACATATTGAACTGTTTTCGGGAATAGTTGCAGGGATCCAACGCGATGGGGAAGGTTTAAGAGATTTAAGTTACCTAGATGAAGAAAAAAACGCAAAGCGAACATTACTTACAGATGCTGAAGTGGTACATCTTAAGGACGTAGCTACTTTAGTTAGTAAATTTAAATATCTAGTTATTTTTGGGCCTCTAATTGTATGTATTGTATTTATATTGATGCGAACTAGGAAAATACCTGTAGCAAAATTTAAACGTCACTTGATTGGTGGCGTAGGAGTAATATTAGCTTTAGCTGTTTTAGTGATGTTGATAGGGCCAACAAAAATTTTCTATGTTGGTCATGAGCTTATATTTCCTAATAACCATCAGTGGTTTTTTTACTATGAAGAATCATTAATGAGTACGATGATGAAAGCTCCGGTATTGTTTGGGCCCATAGCATGCCAGTTACTATTATTAACGGTTCTGCTTTGGTTGGCAGCGTTATATTTCTTGCAGAGGTTCCAAGCCGCTTCTAGAAAGGTTTGACGACCACCAGAATTACAATTGTGAACAGGGCAAGAACAGGTGCTTCATTAAACCAGCGATACCAAACAGGTGATTTGGTATTAGTATCGTTAGCAAATGCTTTAACTAATCTTCCGCACCACAAATGATAAATTATCAGTAGTATAATCAGTGCTAACTTTGCATAAATCCATCCAGAACTTGCATATGCGCTCCAATTAGATGCTAGCAGTAAAGAGCCCAATACTATTGTGAGAGCCATGCTGGGAGTGGTGAATCGATAGAGTTTACGCTCCATGATTTTAAAACGCTCTTTGCAAGCTTGTTCTTCTGTTAATGCATGATGTACAAATAAGCGTGGTAAATAAAATAATCCAGCAAACCAGGTGATCACAAAAATAATGTGAAAGGCTTTTATCCAGGGGAAAAGAGTTAGAAACATATTTAGTTCGCTTGTGTGTTTTTATATGTCGTAGGAGCTTTTAAACTTTTCTTTGGTGAGAATTCCATATACACGGATTATATCAGGCCCTATGGTGCTGCTAATACAAAGTGCTTCAACACCTTCTTGTATAAAATATTCACGTGCTGAATCGGCTGTGGCACGTAAATCTATGCAGCTTACTTGCAGTCGTTTAGCAGGAATTTCCATTAAATTAATCTCATCGACTTCCTCTTCTTTTTCATCTTGCAGGTAATTGCTTAAGTCAGAGGTAGGTAGAATTGCAATGGGTTCATCTTTTTCGATCACTATCCATTCTTTATTTTGCTGTACTAATTCTTTGGCTTTTTCATTGCTAATGATATTAGTGCTTCGATGTATATTGCGATTCATCACATTTGCTACACCAACTCGACGTAAAGCTTGCACCATGGGCTCATGTCGGTAATCCAAGCCTTTTAGTTGCATCAACATTCTATAAATGGATCGCTGGCCAAATAACTGGCTAGCCGTAAGTTGTGCAGTAACAATCGCTAACATGCCGGGTAAAATAATATTTGGGTTGCTGGTAAGTTCAAATACAGCTGTTAATGCTGCTAGAGGTGCTTGTAAGGTAGCCCCCATCATGGCTGCCATGCCAATTAGCGCATACATGCCTGGAGAAGAAGATAGCTCTGGGAAGATAGGTTGCGCCATAAGACCCATAATGCCTCCCAAACTTGCGCCTATTACAAACGTAGGGCCAATGAGTCCAGCAGGTAAACCCAGACCAATGCTGCAAGCTGTAGCAATTAGTTTCGCCGCAAAAATAATGAGTAATAATGTCAGGCCGATATTATTGACTAAGGTATTGTTCACGGTGTCATAGCCGATCCCCATTATTTGTGGCGCGACAATAGCAAGCAGTCCGGTAATGCAACCTGCCAGTGTAAATTTAATCCATGTGGGTAATTTTTTGCCTGCTAAAGCAGATAATCTTGTTAAGTAAATAAATACAAAAGCTGCGATACCGGTCACGACACCTAGAAACATGACATAAGGAAGTTCTAGTAAATTAGTAAGTTGAAAGTTGGGGACTGAAAATACTACTTCGGTACCAAATACAGCGCGTGTGACTGCAGTGGCACTAACTGCAGATAGTATGACAGGTAGAAAGCTGGCCAAAGAGTATTCCATCATTACCACTTCAAGTGCGAAAATTACACCCGCTAATGGTGTATTAAAAGACGCGCCAATGGCTGCTGCAGTTCCACAGGCTACAAGTGTGCGGATTGTATTATTCGGTAGGCCTAGTTGTTGACCCACTAAACTGCTAGTTGCGGCACCAAGATGAATGGCTGGGCCTTCACGTCCTAAAGACTGCCCGGAAATGATTGCCATGGCGCCACCTAGATATTGCAACAAAAAACTACGAATGCCTAAGTAGCCTTGATGATAGGAAAGTCTTTCCATTACATGCGATACACCTACAGTGGAATCTTTTTTAGCTAGTAACTTATAAAGAGCAGCAATTAGAAGTGCTCCTGCGATAGGTAATAAGACCCTGAGGTGGAGAGGTAAACCTTCGTAATTTTCTGGGTCTCCATAGGGTAAGAAAGAAATTTGAACCACTTCTATAAGTAGTCGGAATGAGACGATAACCAGGCCTGTCATGAGGCCAGCTAGAGTGCCCAGAATAGCCAGTTGAATTAGAGCATCTGGTCTAGATGTGCGCAGACGCAAGTTTTCTAGTGCTTTTTTAAGCAGTCTACCAATCGCTGAATCATTTCCCATGGACTAGATTATGCCATAAGAATTTATTGGGTCTGTTACCAAAGGATTTATACGTACAGGTGTGTTTTTCTTTTGGATAAACATATTAGCTTGTATGATGCACCAAGATTTATATTAAGCACTAAATTTAGAGTATGAATCGACCGTCTCAATAAGAGAAGCATGAGGAAATAAGACTTATGATTTCAGTTGGAATAGTTGGAGGAACAGGATATACCGGTGTGGAGTTGCTGCGCGTTCTCGCTTTGCATCCAAATGTTGAAGTTAAAGTGGTTACATCACGCAGTGAAGCAGGTAAAAAAGTTTCCAGTCTGTACCCAAGCCTGTTGTCCAGTTTTGGGATAAATTTTACCAAACCTGATGTGGCAGCGCTGAAGGAATGTGATTGTGTATTTTTTGCTGCACCTAACGGAACAGCAATGCAAATGGTGCCCGAGCTATTGAAAGCCGGTGTTAAAGTAATTGACCTCGCTGCGGATTTTAGAATTAAAGATTCAGCTATTTGGGAGCACTGGTACAAACAAGCTCATGCCTGTCCGGATGTGTTGCAGACTGCTGTATATGGACTGCCCGAGCTGCACAGAGAAGAGATTAAAAAAGCGCAACTCATTGCGAATCCAGGTTGTTATCCGACAGCTGTGATATTGGGTTTTTTGCCATTACTTACTGCAGGAATTGTAAAAGATACTCAGCTCATTGCAGATACTAAGTCTGGCGTGAGTGGTGCAGGGCGAGGCGCAAATGTACCTACGCTTTTTAGTGAAGCGGGTGAAAACTTTAAAGCATACAATGTAAATGCGCATCGTCATTGGCCAGAAATCAAGCAAGAATTAGAATTTGTTACAGCTCATGATGTAAATTTTGTATTTACACCGCATTTAGTACCTATGGTGCGTGGAATTTTTGCAACTTTGTATGTGACAAAAACAGAGAGCATTGCTGATTTAGCTGGACTGTATCAACAACATTATAAAAATGAGCCATTTGTGCAGGTATTGGAAGAGGGAGTGCTGCCCGAAACAAAGCATGTTCGTGCATCTAATCAGTGTATGTTGTCAGTATCGCAACCCTATGATAGTGATACCGTAGTAGTCTTATCTGTAATAGATAACTTGGTGAAAGGAGCTGCTGGTCAAGCAGTTCAGAATATGAACTTAATGTTTGAAATAGAGGAAACTACGGGTTTAATGCAGCCAGGCCTGTATCCGTAATGCTTTGATCGTTTGTTATGAAATTAGAAACACATATATATAGTCAGCATAAAGGTTCATACCTGGTTTCATTTGGGATCACTGCAGGGCTTTTTTTGTTGTCATTATTTTGCGCGTACTGGGTGGGTGCGAATGGTTTAAATATTCCATTCATATCATCGCAAAGCACACTGGAGTTTGCAGATAGTGATGAAAAGATCAAATATTTAGAAAAAAAGGTTCGCGAACTAGAGCATGATTTAGCGTTTGTGGAACGTTCAACCAAGGTTGAGCTTGCAGCGGTTGAAGAAATGAAAAAAACTTTGCAAGAAAAAGATCTTGAATTGTTAGAGCTAAATCAAGAATTACATTTTTACAATACGCTTTATACAGCAAACACTGATCATACATTGGTACATATCAAGGCATTTAGTTTGCATAAAGATTCAATTACAGATAAATATGTTTATGAGTTAGTTTTGACAGGGGTGCCTAAAAAGAGTGAGAAAAAAGTATCTGGAGTGATTGGTTTAAGTGTGGACGGAGAGGAGCAAGAGATCCTCAAGCGTTTGGTATTTGAAGATGCTAGTGAAATATCTGATACGTCTTTAACATTTTCATTTAAATATTTTCAAAAGATTTCAGGAAGCTTTACTTTACCTGATACGTTTGAGCCCTCAGCTGTACATTTAGAAGTGCGTCGTGATCAAAATAGTAAACAGCCAATTGCAGTGAGTTACAATTGGGACGAAGTGTTTGGTAAAAGTTAAAAGTAGGTTTGTATGGCATTCAAGAAAAAAATTAAAACGATGCGTGTAGATACTTTAGTTGGCAAACACTCAAAAATCGTCGGCGATATTCTTTACGCAGGTGGTGTACATATCGAAGGGCGGGTTGAGGGTAATCTCATGGCTGAGGAAGTTGACAAAGGGTTTGTGGTCGTTAGTGAATCTGGATTAGTGAAGGGTGAGATTCGTGGCCCGACTGTTATTGTGTATGGCACAGTACATGGGGATGTATATGCAACAGGGACCATCGAACTTGCGGCAAGTGCTAAAATTACCGGAAGTGTTTATTATAATTTACTGGAAATGACTACTGGGGCAGAAGTAAATGGCAACCTGGTTCACCAGCAAAACACATGAGATCCAGGGATAAGTCGCTAAGTTAATAGGGTTGCGCAGCTATTTTGGAATACTTGACTAATTTACTAGGGTAATGTTAGTATATTAGCAAGTTCTAACATATTTTTATTGGAGTAATCATGTCTGCACCTGAGACAGCACAATCAACAGCGCCTTCGGCACCGCCAGCTTCTCTTGTTTTTACGGATGCAGCCGCAAATAAAGTACAGCAGCTAATCGACGAAGAGAAAAACGAAAATCTCAAGTTACGTGTTTTTGTAAGCGGAGGTGGTTGTTCAGGTTTTCAATATGGGTTTACTTTTGATGAAAATCTTCAAGACGGTGATACATCGGTAGTTAACAGTGGTGTTACGCTATTAGTAGATCCCATGAGTTTTCAATATCTAATGGGTGCTGAAATTGATTATTCAGAAGGTCTAGAAGGTGCGCAATTTGTAATCCGTAATCCAAATGCACAAACAACATGCGGTTGTGGATCGTCCTTTTCGCCAGGTTAATGAAATTTTTTCGTTTTCATTCAAAAAGCGCTCAAATGAGCGCTTTTTTTTGCTCTTTTTTTATAATGTAGAAAAGCAAATTGTTTTAGAATGACACTCAGCATATTTTCACATCACGCGGAAAGGAACCATGCATAAGAAAGTTTCAGAAATCGTAAATGAGTTATCAGAGTGGAACTTGTTTATTAACCAGCAAGGGCCAGACAATATCATTAGTGAAATGCCTGATATTAAACAGTGTGGTGAAGGTGACTTGGTGTTTGTCGAAAGTGAAGATTATGTAAATTATGTGATCAAGCAAAAACCTTCCGCTGTAGTAACGAATGAAAAATTAGCTGAGCTGTTTAAAGATTTAACGAATACTACTTTACTGGTGAGTTCTAACGCAAAATTAGTGCAAGCACTAATGCGGCAAGCCTATGGTGATCGTGATTTTCGCGATAATGGTTGGTCACAAGTTCATGATTCTGCGGTGATACATGAGTCTGCAACAATAGGGAGTAATGTATGCGTGGGGCCCAATGCAGTTATTTCAAAGAATGCGCGCATAGGTGAAAACTCAACGATTATGGCTAATGCGGTGATTGAGGAGTATGTGAAAATCGGTGCCGATACTATAATTCATCCAAATGTCACCATTTCGTATTCGTGTGAGGTGGGTGACCGTTGCATTATCATGTCCGGGACTGTTATTGGAAGCGAAGGTTTTGGTTTCGCGCAGGACCAACATCAAAAAAGTTATCGTGTGCCACAAACTGGCAATGTCGTTCTGGGCGATGACGTGGTTTTGGGCGCCAATTGCACAATCGACCGAGCAACGTTTAATTCCACACATATAAAAGATGGCTGCAAATTTGATAACCAGGTTCATATAGCGCACAACACGACTGTAGGTGAGGACGGTTTGGTTGCGGCGCAATGTGCAGTGGCAGGTTCAACTAATATTGGCAAGAGACTTCGTTGCAGTGGCCAAACCGGTATTCTCGATCATTTGAATATTAGTGATGACTGCGTGTTTGTGCAGCGCGCTGCGGTAATTCAAGATGTAAAGGAACCGGGCATGTATGCGGGTCAGCCGGCACAACCATTGCGGAAATGGTTTAAAAATACTGCGGTTGCAAAGCACCTGGAAGAAATGAAAAAAACTCTTGATGCTCTTGAGAAAAAAGTTAACAAATGAACTTTTGTATTAAATTAGATTGAATGGATATATTGTTTGAAAAATTCGATAGCCAGTATCAAATTCAGCAATTAGCAGAAGAGTTCTATGATGTGATGGATCGTGATTCGAAAGCAAAAAAATTGCGTAGCCTGCATCCAGAAAATCTTTTTTTCACCAAAAAAATTCTTTATCGATTTCTCGTGCATTGGTCAGGTGGCCCAGAGATATTTAGTGCTGAGTACACTAATTCAACATGGCTAGAGTTGAGGCATCGAAAAGTTGAACTAAGCGAACAGCACCAGCATCAATGGTTATATTGTATGGAAACGGCAATGAAGAATTTAGAGTTTAAAAGTGAATTAAGAGAGGAGTTGCTAGCGAGATTTTCTAGTTTGATAAATGCTATGTTTGCACAACGCTCAAAACTTGATATGAGTCCTAAAGAATAAGGTGGCTACCAAAGATCTAATGCAGATGATTTAGGTTTTGTTTACATGGGCTGTGATGCACCGTTCGACTTTTTTCCACATGATACGCTCGTTTTGCGGTAAGCGATTCTCAAGATTATCTAAAAGCCCTGTATAGGCGGCGAATAACATTTTAGCAACTTGCAGTCCTTTCTCGGTTAATTTTATATGGATGATTCTACGATCATGCGTTTGACGGTCACGCTTAACTAGATTGCGAAGTTCTAACTCATCTACATTTCGCGTGATGGATGCGCCATCAGTATTCATTAGATAGGCGACTCTTGATGCGGTATTTGCTCGTTTTGAAAATAGAATTTCCAGTACTAACCATTGATTCAGAGTTAGGCTCGTTCTCTGTAAAGACTTTTTAAGTTGTCGCTTGGTTTCGTTAACTATATTCATGCCTAGAAATGCCGTTGCAATATTTGCTTTTAGATTAGAAGGGCAATTTTCGGTTTGCTCATCTAGGGTTGTTGAGTTTTCGTTGTTAGTCATGAGGATTCGAACAGCTATATTATTATCAACCGCATACTAGATTGTTGCTTAATACAACAATCTAGTATGCGGACTTACCGTTGTCGGTACGATAACGCACGCAATTGTGTGATTAAAAGAGTTTTATGGGTTTGCTGGTGTACGCAGCAACTTATTTTTAAAGTTTAATGCGCTTATAGGTTTACGATTTTGCTAATCGTAAGTGAGCTTGAGCCAGCGTTAGTGCTGACTAACACATAATTGTTTATATCTTGCTGAGTTGTGGGAGTATGCGATCATATTCACTTTTTACCACGCTATAACACTCACATGCTAGATTTTCCAAACCTGGTCTATCCAAAATGTCGATAATCCCACGATGGTAAGAAATAATTCCGTTGTCTTGTAACTTTCCCGCTGCTTTTGTTACTCCTTCTCTACGTACGCCTAACATATTTGCTATTAGGTCTTGTGTCATCATCAATCGATTTGTAGAAACTCGGTCAAGGCTCAGTAACAGCCAGCGACATAGTTGTTGATCAATAGAGTGATGTCGATTGCATACTGCAGTCTGTGCCATTTGTGTGATTAAGACTTGTGTGAACATCAGCAGCTGACGTTGTAGTGGTCCACCAACATTGAATGCATTCTGTAATAGGGTTCCTTGGTAACGATAAGCGTGGCCTGCGTTTTGTACTACTGCGCGACTGGGTGTGGTATTGCCACCCATAAAAAGTGCTACACCAACTATGCCTTCACGTCCTGTTACCGCAATCTCGGCAGAGTGACCATCTTCGGTTAGATATATTAACGATACGATACTGCTTGTGGGGAAGTAGACAAATTCCATTTCTGTACCAGATTCGTAAAGAACTTTGCCTAGGGGCATATCCACTAATTCTAAATCACGTTGCATGATTTCATATACATCATTCGGTAACGCAGAAAGAATATAATTCTGCCTGGGATTATGTTTGTTCATAACCACCATCCTAAATTTCTACCTAAGTAAGGTAGCTGTAATTATTACAACCCAATAATATGAATAGAAATTAACACACTCTGTTTCATCTGCTAATAATATATGCAATATAAGTAAATTAGAATTGTAAAATGTTTGTTCCCAGTCATTAAAAAAAACTTATCATCATGTTAATAATATTTTATAAACTGATGTGCAGTATTTTAGTCTAAAGGAAACGTTTACAAACAAATTCTTTAAAAATATTTTTAAGTTGCGTATCTCTTTGACCACTTAAGTCAAAAAGAAACATTAGCTAGAGATTCAAAGTTTTGTAAAATTTGAATCATGTTAACGAGCCAAAATGAATAATTTTGAACTTAATAATTAGTATGAATTTTGTGTGGGCTTAAATTTAAGCTGGTATTTTCACCGACAATAATTATTAGTGTTTCTAAACCTATGCATTATCCGTTAGTGCCAGAGAATGAAGAAATACGTTTGCAATCAAAAACAAACATGGAGCTAGGGGCGCTATGCTTAATTGATACCAAACAGAGAAAATTAACAGATAATGAAATAGACTTGCTAAAAAGTACTGGAGATCAAAATTTGATTAACGAGTCTCTGAATTTGGCTGATAGTCGACATTGATAAATTACATCTTTAATAAATTATTTAGGCTGTTTATCTTTACGTTTTTGTATCTTCCAAGATCCAGAGGAGTGAATTTACCAGCTCAAATTCGGATGTCCGTTGTGTCGGTCTTTATTTAGGGATGAAAACTTCACCTAATACGACGGGTTTATCCGCACCGGTTACACTTGGAATATTTCCCGGTTTTAAATTTTGATGTTGTTCGGCCAACCAGGCAAAGGCCATTGCTTCCATCCATTCGGAAGGAACTCCAAATTCGCTAGTTTGTTCCAGAGAGGCTTTTTCTAAAGTTTTTTCTAGTTGCGTAACCAGGAATTTATTTTCGCTGCCGCCTCCACATATAAGAATTTTTTTGCTTTGTGGGCACCAAGTATTAATACTTTCCGCGATGCTGAAAGTGGTTAATGCGAGCAACGTTGCTTGAATGTCTTCTAAGGAAATGGTTGTGCCATATTTGTCGAGTTGATGCTGTGTCCATTCTAAATTGAAATGTTCTCTTCCCGTGGATTTTGGAGGAAAGCTTGCAAAGTAGTTATCTTCAAGCATCTGTTTTAGTAATTGCGTATTTACTTTACCGCTTTGCGCCCAATTCCCGTCCTGGTCAAACGATTTGTTTAAATGTTTTTGGGTCCATGCATCCATAAGTGTGTTTGCAGGCCCGGTATCAAAACCAATAATAGGTTCGTCTTTATCTTTTGGTAATTTTGTAATGTTTGCAATGCCTCCTAAATTTAGTACAACGCGTTCTTCAGTTGAACTTTGCAAAACTTCTGCATGATAAGCGCATGCTATAGGCGCGCCTTGCCCGCCGACATCAATATCAGCTTGTCGAAAATTACCCACTGTGGGGATACCAGAAGTATTAGCAATATATTGCGCATTACCAATCTGAATGGAAACTGCAGGAATGCCTTTAGGATCATGGAAAACAGTTTGACCATGACTGCCAATCGCAGAAATTTCCTCTGCATCAATGGATGTTTGTTTTAATAATTGTGTGACAGCATTGCAAGATGCTTGTGAAAATTGTCTATCTAGATTTTCAAATTCTTTTGGATATTGTCGCGTAGCAATAAGTGAATTGATTTCGTTACGTAATGAGGCGCTTATAGGTTGACTATAAGTGGAAACAATATACGTATTGGATTGTGCGAAATCCATAAGAACTGCGTCAATCGCATCAACGCTAGTGCCTGACATGAGCCCAATAAAGTATTCGGGCATAGAAGTTGAATAGATTTATAAGTCGCGCATGACTAATGCGTTTTGCGTATACGCATCAAGTTGCACAATCATAGGTTGAATTGAAGCCTGGAATCGATCCATTTCTGAATCGGGTAACGGGTTTGCGCTAGGTAGTTTAACTTTTAATGGATTTCGATGAACGCCGTTTACACGAAACTCATAATGTAAGTGTGGTCCTGTTGCTAATCCAGTGCTACCGATGTAGCCAATAATTTGTCCTTGCTTCACGCGTGAACCAACTCTTGCTTTACCTGCATACTTTGACATATGCGCATAAAGGGTTGTGTAGGTGTTGCCATGACGAAGAATAATGGTATTTCCGTAACCACCTTTTCTGCCGCGATGCACAACTTTACCATCACCAGTTGCTTTAATAGCTGTTCCAGTTGATGCCGCATAATCTACACCTTTGTGTGCACGGATTTTATTTAAAACCGGGTGCTTGCGTCTTAAATTAAAGCGTGAGCTAATGCGTGCTAGGTCAACTGGTGTGCGCATAAAAGGTTTGCGCATGCTTTTACCATCGGGAGAGTAATATTCTGTTTTGTCGTTGCTATCTGTATAGCGATAGGCGCGATAGATGTGATTGTTGTTTGCAAATTCTGCAGCAATAATATTTCCATCACCCACTTTTTCACCTGCTAAAAAAAGTTCTTCATATACCACTGTGAAGCTGTCGCCTTGACGGATATCAAGTGCGAAATCTACGTCCCAGCCAAAAATTCCTGCTAAGCCCATGATTAAACCATCTGACATGCCAGCATCTTGTCCAGCAAGGAATAAAGATTGATTAATGGTGCCGGTAGCGACTTGTGAAATTCTATCTAGCTCACGGTTAGCTTCTTCTACTATGAACGTGTCATTGTCTTTATATAAGATAAGTGATTTGGTTATGCTTTTTTCAAGTTCTAACTTATCAATTCCATCGCCGCCAAAAGTAAAATGTAACTTTTGTCCGGGATATATTTTTTTTAACGGTTTAGCTTGTTTGCCTAAGTTTAGAATTTGTGTCAGTTCGTGATGTATATCGAGATCGCTAAATATTGAAGATAAGGTGTCGCCTTTTTTTACTATTACCGTTACGTCGCTTGCTTCTGCAATGGGCTCTGGTTCAACAATTTCTAATGTTTCTGCAGATGAATTTGTAATTAGGTTTTCTTGGTTATTTTTGCTGGGCACTTGTAGAGCAAGAGTTTGACTTTGGCTTTGCTCTGTAACAGGCTTGAGTGGTAATGAAATCGTTTGATTACTAACGTTGGTTTGTTCGAGTGTTGTTACATTTGATTTAACAGTGGCAGATAAATTAGCAGCGCTAGTGGTAGTCTGATTAGACTGTGCTAAAACAACACTAACAATGAGGATTCCAATTAATGCGGTGGCTGCAAGAAGATATGCGGGGACGTGATGTTTTACGCCCTTGCTAGATGACGCAACATTCTTAAAGTCGGTGCCAATTAAAGAATTGTAATCCACGGAATTTGTTTCAATTTTTGGCATAAAATAACGTCCTTGTACCCATTGGTCAATGAATTTAACAAGACTCAATATTCTTCTAAAGAGATGGTTATCTAACTGGTCGTTCGTTATGGGTTATTGGTTTTATAGGCTTAAATATGGTTGAAAATACACCAAATATGCAAATAGACGAGTTAGTTCGCGGGGTTGACGAGGTTTTGCTTCTGGATGAGCTGCTGTCTAAGCTTAAAAAGGACCGTCCATTGCGGGTTAAAGCAGGGTTTGACCCCACAGCACCGGATTTACATCTAGGGCATACGGTACTTATTAATAAGCTACGTCAGTTCCAACAAGCTGGGCATCAAGTCATCTTCTTAATTGGTGATTTTACCGCCATGATTGGTGATCCGACGGGCAAAAATGTTATGCGCCAACCCTTATCTGGGGACGAAGTTCAAGCTAACGCCACCACTTATAAAGAACAAATCTTCAAAATATTGGATCCAGCTAAAACAGAAATTGTGTTCAATTCATCTTGGATGGGTAAAAAGAGTGCTGCAGATATGATCAAGCTGGCTTCTAAGCATACGGTTGCGCGCATGTTGGAGCGAGATGATTTTGATAAACGCTATAAAAGTGGAAAGCCAATCGCAATCCATGAGTTTCTTTACCCTTTAATACAAGGGTATGACTCAGTAGAACTAAAATGCGATATGGAGTTGGGTGGCACAGATCAAAAATTCAATCTGCTGGTGGGTCGCGAGTTACAAAAAGAAAGCGGTCAGGAGCCGCAAGTGATCATGACGATGCCCATTTTAGAAGGCTATACGCAAGGGCCAGAAAAAATGTCTAAGTCGCTTAATAACTATATTGGTATAACCGATACGCCAAACGATATGTTCGGTAAAATTATGAGCGTCGATGATGAAAAAATGTGGCGCTATTTTGATTTATTAAGTTTTCGTTCAATAAGTGAAATCGAGAATCTTAAAAAAGACGTTAAAGAGGGTGCTAACCCAAGAGATATCAAATTTAAACTAGCTGAAGAAATTATTGAAAGATTCCATGACAAGCAAGCCGCAGATGCTGCACAAGCTGATTTCATTCAGCGTTTTCAAAAAGGTGCTCTGCCGGATGACATGCCGGAAAAAGGAATTCAGGCAATAAATGGTACGATCGCAATAGGCAATTTACTGAAAGAGGCTGGTTTAGTCGGCAGCACTTCCGAAGCGATACGAATGATTAAACAGGGTGCGGTAAAGATTGATGGTGAGAAGATAGCTGATTCGAAGTTGCTTTTATCTACAGGAATGGAGGCAGTATTTCAGGTTGGTAAACGAAAGTTTGCAAAAATTAGTATTAATTAATCATAGTAAAGGTTTAAGAAATGGCAGATTCAGAAGAAGCAAAAATTGAGATTCCTGAAGATGCGAGCATAGAAATTCCAGAAGAAACAAAAGAGGAAGTAACTAAATTAGTTGAAAACATTAATTTAGAGAATCTTCAATCCATCGTCGAGAATTTTTCTGAGAATGTTGTCGCTTGGGCGCAAAGCCCGGCTTTTTACGCGCAATGTGGGCTGATACTCACGGCAATTATATTTGCATTTTTAGCTGCAAAAGTAATCGGTAGAAATTTCAAGCCAAGGTCCCAGCCTCCACAGCCAGGCTCAATGAGTAAGTGGCGGGGGTTTCTACATCAAGCTAAAGGTATTTTATTTTCACTGTTTACAGTGATTTTTCTTGGTGCAGCGAGTGTCTTAAGTGATGCAACGGTTCAACAGGATTGGTTGCTAAAACTGGCGCAAGGATTAGCGGTGGTTGCGCTTATATATTCTATCAATAAGCAATTTGTCAGCCGCGGTGCGGTTAAGAAGTTCATTAAGTGGGTCATTATCCCAATTGCAATTATGTATGTGTTTGGTTGGTTGGATAATGTAATCAATCATCTGGATTCGATTAAGTTACAACTAGGTAATATCTCATTATCTTTGTACGCCATCGCACGCGTATTAATATTTGGATCGATTCTATTTTGGTTGGGGCGTATATCTAACGACACAGGTAAAGAATACATCCGTAAGCAAGAAAATCTTGAGGTGGGCACTCGCGAAGTGTTTGCTAAGTTATTTGAAATTGGCCTGTTTTTTATAATCTTTATTTTATTGCTGCAGGTCATGGGTATCAGCCTGACTGCACTCGCAGTATTTGGTGGCGCACTGGGTGTGGGTCTAGGGTTTGGGCTGCAAGCCATTGCTTCAAATTTTATCTCTGGTTTGATTATTCTCCTCGACCGCTCACTTACCGTAGGGGATTACATTGAATTAGAAGATGGACGCGGTGGAACCATTAGCGCTTTGAATATGCGCTCGACCATATTAGAGACTTTTGATGGCAAAGATATTGTGGTTCCCAATGAAACCTTTGTGACTTCCAGTTTTGTGAATTGGACGCATGCGGATATCAAACAACGCTATTCGATAGAATTTCAGGTGTCATATGACACCGATATGGAAAAGTTAGTGGAGATACTAAAAGAAGTGACGGCGAGTCATCCGCAAGTAATTAGTGGTGCTGATGCAACACCTGAAGAGCAACCTGATGCAGAAATTAGTAGTTTTGCGGACTCAGGTATAGAAGTTTTAGTTGAGTTTTGGATGGAAGGCGTTGATGACGGAGTCAATCGAGTGGATGCTGATTTAAAAATGATGATTTGGAAAGCGCTAAAAGAAAACAATATCAGCTTCCCGTTCCCGCAACGCGAGGTACGGATTCTGAATCCAAGCTAGAGAATCAGTACTATACAATATTGCGCCGATCAGCCACGCTGACATGAGCATTTCAAGCACTAAAATTGGGCTAAAAATGGCTGCAGTTGGCACTTTAGATGCTTAAGTTATGGGCAAAGGAGATAGTAATTAATTATTGATCGATTCTACCCCAGTATTCGCTTGACCTATGATAGAAGCGCCCTATAATGCGGCCTCCGCAAATCAAATATCCCACCAAAAGTGGTATATTTATTTGCGGATTTTTTTGTCCTTTCGTTGACAGAAATAAGATTAAAAACATATACTTATATGTTCGCTCGTGCATACATGGCAGAGCGGTTATTTAACAATTGAATAAGTGACTTGTGTGGGTGCCTTGATTAGGTACCTTAATTTTTATTGAGGGTGATAACAATTCAGTAGAAGTGAGTTTTTGAGTTCTTTGCGGAACCTAAAGATTCATCTCGCAATATTCGCGAAGTAATTCGCAAAAAGTTATTAACTGAAGAGTTTGATCCTGGCTCAGATTGAACGCTGGC